>SXGT01381505.1_pt1 | contig 88910 bp, 83 predicted proteins | sample 3176221 | NCBI WGS metagenome assembly SXGT01 (sample SAMN11356862, study PRJNA531348) | freshwater metagenome | isolation source: freshwater sample F1-120 | place: China: Fuxian Lake, Yuxi | collected 2017-12-25 | reverse complement strand
TGATATTTACATGTTATTTTTATTGAAAACAGAACTTAAACACGGAGACATTGTAATGAACAATCAAAGTATTATTTTTCTAGCAATAATAACAGTAATGATTCATTTTAATTCCTCGACGCTATTGGCCATGGAAAAACAAAAGGCCTCTAAGTCTGCTACTAAAATAGTTCCCGAGGCTACTACGGGAGATTCTTCTACATTAAAACTTGATAAAATGAAGCCTGGTAAAAATTGGTTTTTACGGTTCACACTGGGCGCGGGATACGGGCAGGTTAATAACTCTGTAAATGCGGTACAATCCTTGGAAACCGGCAATAAATATCATCGAAATCTAACAGGTACACTCAGTACTGAATATCAATGGGGTAAATATTTAGGAATGGAAGCGGAAGGCTATTATGGCGTAGGCTCTTCGCCCTCTATCACTGATGTTATCGCAACTTCAGGCACCTTATCGACGAAAGATAGAAAGATTGCAACCTATGGTATATTAGCCGATGTGCAGATGCGTTATCCACTTACTCGATTTAAAAGAGACTGGGGATTTCATGCGGGTGTGGGTTATGGAATGATGGGTGTTAAACGTACCAATCCAGTACGTGAAGCTGTTACCGTCGATTCCTCAACCTTCAAAGTTCCTGGATTTTTTGGAACTTTAGGTGTGGAATTTAGATTGATACCCGAAATTGCAATGGGCGCTGACTTTGCACTGGCCTTTGCCACTTCTCCGAGTTTGAAAAATACCACAGGCTCTACAGATACAGCTTCTGCGACCTTTAACTCAGGTTCCTTCAGTCGAATACGCGTTAATGCTAATTATATTTGGGATGCACAATTCCGCTTTGGTATGGAATATGCCAGACGCGCTATAAGCGCCTCTCCAAACTCCGCAAATGTGATTCAGCGTGATGTTATGAATCAATTTTACGCTACTATTACGACAATACTTTAAGGCGTTATTCTTTAACTAAATTCTGTCGCGTTTCACGCGGACGGAATTTAACTATACTGCTGAAGCCGTTGCCTCCCTTTGGCAGCGGCTTTTAAATTTGGATCGAGTTCTAGTGCAAGACTATAATAAAGCAGAGCTCGATGTACGCTTTGTACAGATTCTTCAAGCTCTCCTGCTAGTAAATAATAGTCTGCTTTGATAGCTCCTGTGGCCAATGTATTCTGGATTGCCATGCGAGCTCGAGGTATTTCTTTAACAGCAGAAAAACTTTTCGCCAGCCAATAATAGGTATTGGCATCTTTACGTACTTTAGTTTCTTCCTGTACAATGAGCATTGCTTCTTTAGCCGCTTCGGAGGTTTCCTTTTCTAACAATATTTGTACTAACTCTAATCGGTGCCCAAACTTCGAGGTTCCAATTTGTTTTCTGGCCAATTCTTCAGATTTTGTAATCCACTCTTTGGCGGTTTCGATCTCATTCATAGCTTTTTTAGTGTGAATATATCCAATGAGTGCAATTAATTTTTGATGTTCCGTGAAAATTTTAAAATATAGGTCGCTGGCAATTTTAAAATTTTCCTTTTTAAAATTAAAGTCGGCCAGTTGAAGTAAGGCAAAGGGATCCTTAGGACGAATCGCAAGTGCAGCTTCAATTAATTTTTTAGCCTCTCCTAAATTTCCCATTTGCATCAAGTGTCTAGCGTAAAGACTACGCCCCCAAGCTCCAGCCCATTCTTCCCCGATATCCTCCACTCGCAATGCTGATTTAAAACTTTGTTCTGCTTCAGAGTTACGCCCTTGTGCCTCTTGAACTAGAGCCAACATCACATAACTGGTTAAACTAGGAAGTCGATATACCCACTGTACGGCTCGCTCAGCAGCCTTATCTAATTCTCCTAAGGCAAGATAACTTGTTACTAATATTTGAAGAGCTCCAATGTCGCTTGTTTTAAGAAGTAAAGGCAGTGCAATTTTAATTGCGTCATCAAACTGATGTTGGGCTTGGTGGAGTTGAGCCATGATAAGTCCAGGATTGGAATTTCTCCCGAGATTTAACTTTGAATACTTGCCAGCAAATTCCATTGCTTTATTATAGAGTTCGGGATCATCAGTCTCCTTGGCTTTTGCGAGATAGGCCCATGATAGGGCATCTAACGTATAGGGATTGGAGGGGGCTTCTAAGTGCTTTTTCACTAAAATTTCCAAGTCTGTTTGTGAAGTTGCGCTCTCTATTAAACGAAATTTATAGGTATAAGGATTTGATGTTGTGCGTTTTTTGATTAGATAACCTCCCCCTACTAGAGAAGTTAAAACGAGTAGAATGATGCTAGAACTGACTTTGCTTTTTATTTTCATAGTCGGCATAATAATGGCATGAAAATTTTTTGGCTAGTATTATTCTTGGTGATCGCAGTGGGTTACTACTTTGGAGGGTCGGTTGATAATCAACCTCTCTATTTTCCGAAAGGTGAGAGCAATGCAAATGAACAGAGAGTTAAATCTCCGGTTGCAGTAACCATTCCCTACGCAAAGGTTTTAAAATTAACAGTTCCCAATCAGGAAAAGAAAAATCAGGAAATCGTAGAGAAGGACGAGGTTGAGAAAAAGAGAGACGTAGAAGAGTCTGACCTTATTGAATTGAGAGATTCAGCCGGCGAAGTATTTAAACAACAAGGGCTGATTGAGTAATTCAAAACATAATCTAATTCGCTAGGGCATAGTATAGCTCCTATACCCGTAACTTTTTCATCTTGAAGTTTACCGTGAACCTTGTGCTCTTTGTTCTGCAAGAGAACGAGCTAACGATTGTGACGAGTCTCCTAGAGAACCTAGACCAGGTAATAAAAATGTTCCACTAAAGAGAGAAAATCACATATAAAATTTTAGAGCTTACTGCATTGGGATTTTGTTTCCCCAAAAAATTCTGTACCTCCCTGTTCTCTTCTAGCTTCCATTTTTTATGCTCCCCTGTCATTTGCTCTGTTCATAATCTTTACGATGCCATTCAAATGATGCAGTTGTTCCTCGATTTCCATAAGTCTCCCCTTATGATTCCTGGCCCGTAATGTCATAGCTTCCATTTTATTAAGATGCTTTATGAAAAGACTTTATTTTATCCCATCACTCTAATTTGTCAGAGGCGACAAAGCGTATTGATTCATAAGTAGACCGCACCAAGTCGCCCGGTATTAACAACGGCTTCAGTGTGTCTTTAAGTTTTCCGATAACTAGGGGTACTCAGGAAGGAATATCCATGAAAGTTGTTATTGCTGATGATTCTTCAAGTATTCGAATAAAATTGGGTCGTTATTTTAAGGAGTTGGGGCATGAAGTCATTGGAGAGGCTGTTAATGGCTATGAAGCTCTAAAACTAGTGGCCGAAAAGAAACCTGATCTTGTGACTTTGGATCTAGTCATGCCGGAATTGGATGGTCTTTCTGTGTTACGAGCCATTCGTTATGAAAACAGAAAGATTTGGATTGTCATGGTGAGTTCAGCCGCAACCCTAGCCAATGAACTGGCTGCAAGCCAATCTGGATCTAACGGTTTTTTAAAGAAGCCTTTTGATAAAGAGTCTCTTCGTCAATTGATTCTCAAAATTAATATCCCTATTCAATCAAGTGAGGAGGCTGCTTAATTATGAGTTCATCGGTATTAAAACTAGATTATCGAGTTCTGGAAACCGCCAAAGAGTTTCCGATTTACACTCTAGTTACACGCGTTTTAATTGAGGCTCTTTGCCCGTTATTAAAATCTGAAGTTCTTTTTGGTGAAATGACTCCTTTAGCTGGGGAGGAGAGGTTTGCTTACTGGTTAGATGCAAAAGTGATCGGAGAATTTAAGGGTTTTATCGGAGTGGGGATTGATGTCCCTGCGCTGAAACTTTTTTCCCATCAACTTAATATTCAAGAGGAAAGCGAAAATGATTCTTTAGCCTTAACTTTGTCGGTTATTTTTGAGTCTTTAGCTAGTTCACTTGAGAAACAGTTTGCTTCAGAGGATTTTCAGAGCGAATTAAAGAAGGGAAGTGGGCTTCAAAATAATTATTCTCTTTCCACTGATTTGGGTTCATGTCTTGTGTGCCCTATTGAAACTCGATATGGTTCCTTTAAGGTGTTTTTTAGTTTAAATGCCTCTTCTCCTGAACTTCTTGAAGAGATCTCAAGTCGTCAGGCCATTCTAGAACCTCGAAAAATAAGGGTCTATGCCTCTCAATTAGAGATGGTTTATAGTCGATTAAAAAACATTGAATTGTTAGAAAGTCGTCTTTTTACCGGCCCAAAAGCACGAGCTCAGATGCGGGCTGAAATTAAACGTGTAAAGCGAATGATGCGACAGATGAAATCGGAGCCGCTTGAGATATTGTTTATTCCAGCTCATAAGCTTGTTCAGGAGATTGCTAAAGATCAGGGGAAAGAGATTCAATTTGTCACGCAGGGAGCTTGGCTCTATTTAGATAAATCTCTTTTAAATCATCTCTACGAACCGATGCTTCATCTTTTTAGAAATGCCGTAGATCATGGTATTGAAGCCCCATTAGAGCGAGAACGAAAAGGAAAGAATGCTCGTGGAACCATTAAGATAAGAGCTGCTTTCTTGGAGAATGAATTACATCTTGTAATTAGTGATGATGGTTCGGGTTTTGATTTTGAGAGAATCAGGGAAAAGGCTTTAATGAAGGGGATTATCTCTGAACAGCAGGCCCAAACTTTATTAAGTGAAGAGTTGGCGCCTTTCGTTTTTTATTCAGGTTTTTCGACACGAAATTCTGCCGATACTATCTCGGGAAGAGGTTTAGGACTTGATATTGTTAAGAGAGGAATTGAAGCTATAGGAGGAGAGATTAGAGTTTTATCAAGTACCTCTTTTGGAACAGCAATAGAACTTCTTATTCCGTTGAACGAAGATTTTTCATTAGCGATCTCGCCTAACTTGGTCTCTTCCGGAGATTATTCTACCGCGGAAGAGGAAGAAAAAACTCTGCTCTTGGATGAGTTGTCACAATATCTGGATCGTTTAACTCTTAGTTTACAGGCCATCTCCAAAGAGAAACGTGTGAGCGCAGCCTATGAAGCCTATCGTTTAGTTCATAGTATCAAAGGGGTGGTGGGATTTTTAAATTGGAGTCGAATCACAAGTTTATGTCACCATTACGAAGAGATTTTAAAATTGGTGGCTGAGGAGAAGGCTGAGCTAGATAATGCTCAAATTGATCTAATAGTAGAGGGTGGAATATGCATTAAGTCACTCTGTGAAGCTTTTCGTGAAAACAATCATTATTCAATGGTTCAGGTTAGAAGGCTTGAGGCTAGAATTCTACAAGCTATCTGGGCTTCCACTCAAAATGAACAGAAGGGTTGCTTTTTTCTTGGGAAATATCATTTGAGTAGTCTCGAAAAAATTCTTGGAATTCCTGCGACAGGGAAAAAAATTAAAATTTTGCCTGAGTTTGATTTTCAAAAAGCACTCTCTCAACCCTATGGAACTTTAATTCAGTTTAATGGAGAACGAATAGGATATGCGGGGCTACTTGTTCCTGAGGATACCTTTGAAAAATGTATTTTGCCGAGACTTACCGGTAATAAAAATAGGGTCTCTATAAAATACCATATTGAAGCCTTAACTGAATTTGGAAAACATATGGGAATAGAAATTTCCGAACGCAGTACTTCAGATGGGGTTTCTATTCGCGCTCTCTATCCACTTTCATATTTCGGTTGGGGACAGCCATTAAGGATTTTAGGTAAGCCCACCTATTGTTACTCTGTTGAAGTCGACGGTTTTCTCTTTTATTTGGTAGGGGACTTTAGGCTGCCTCAGGAAATGCAGATTCCCCTGTCATTACCTGAGAGAGTTTCATTTAACACTCGAACTATTTTAGATGAGGCTAAGAAGCAGTGCCAAATTCAATTTGCATCGGTTGAGTTGTCTCTAACGTACCATCCCCTCTCTTCACAGTCCGATCTCATTGGATTCGAAGGTGGGGTCACTGCAATTATTTCTTGCTCGTCGCCTATTGAGACTGAACCCGATATGACGTTATTTTTGAGCTACGAACTTAATTTAGCCAAAGCATTGCTTCAAAACACGATTAAAGCTGATAATTTAGGAGCCGAAGGAAGGAAATTAGATCTTTTTGATTGTCTTAATGAAACCAGCAATATGATTGGTGGAAATCTTATGAGAGAACTAGAACAGAAGGGTATTAATTTTCAACTTTCACTTCCAAGTATTTATCTGGGTAAGGCCTCTGTTAATAATTTCAATCGTCTCTATGCGACCCATAAGGTGACTGGAACTACTCTAAAGGGCAGGTTTGAGATTCAGGTATTGGTCAGCCATTTAGAAGATTAGATGATAGATCTCTTCAAACTATTTCGTAGTTTTTAAACTCGCCGATTCGATAAGGGATAATTGATTCCCAAATAAGAGTTATTGCATTCTTAATTTCATTTTTATCCCAAGAGCGCTTTCCTTTTATGGGATCACAGTACTTTGTGTTTTGAGAAATTTTACTGGCCATTTCTTGAGGGTGACTATCTAAGAACTTTGAAAGTCCTACGTGTCTTTTTAATAAAAAGCTCTCGGGTGATTTAGTAGCCTTTTCTCCCCACCATTGAGCCATTTGTTCCGCTTTTTTTCTTAGAGATTGCGAAGTTCTGACATATCCGTAGTGAAAAACTCTAGCCCCACTTGGGATTACGTTGATTCTTTTGCCGGTTTTTCTAAAGCCTTGAGCATCTCGGAAGGCTTCAATTCCTCGATGGTTCTTAAAAACTCTAACCTCTTTTCGATACCAATTGCGCCCTTTAATTTGGTAGGAAAAGTTTCCGTAAAAATGGAGATAATCAAATAAAATACCGTCGACTTCGGGACGTATTGAGGCCTTTTGAATAGCTCGCAAAATAGCTGGATGATCCGTTTCATGAATCACTTCATCGGCCTGAATATAAAAACACCAATCGCCTGTGGCTTTTTGAAGCGCTAGATCGGATTGCTTTTTAAGTTGAAATCCTCCCGATTGATTCTCTTTTGTCCACTCGGTGAAAATAGTCTTAATTTTATGGGGAAACTCTTGGACAAGTTGTCTTATGATTTCAGCGGTATCATCTGTCGAATCACCACAATTAATGATGAATTCATCGCAAAGAGGGAGAACGGATAGTACCGATTCTCTAAAAGGATATTCTAAAAGAGAGGCGTTACGAACAATCGTAAAGCCGCTAATTGTGGGTGTTTTATTCATTAAACATTGAATCTAAAGAGCAGCACATCTCCTGTTTGTACAATATATTCTTTACCTTCTTGTCGATAGAGGCCTGCCTCTTTAATTTTTTGTTCACTGCCCAACTTAATTAAATCTTCACTGCGATAGGTTTCAGCACAGATAAATCCGCGTTCGAAGTCGGTATGAATCACACCGGCAGCCTGTGGGGCTTTCATTCCATTTTGGATAGTCCAGGCACGAGCCTCTTTGGGGCCTAGGGTGTAATAGGTAGCAAGGCCCAACAGTTCAAAAGCGGTTCGAATAAAACGGTGAAGGCCAGGCTCTTCAAGTCCCATGGTTTCGAGCATCTCCAGTTTTTCATTGTCAGGGAGTTGGGCAATTTCGCTTTCTATACTGCAATCGATCACGATCTGTTTAGCATTTTCCCTCTTCGCGATTTCAGCTACTATTTGCACATAGGGCTGCTCTTCCGGTTTGCCGCTGGAGTTAGCTACATAGAGAACGGGTTTCGCTGTTAAGAAGAAAAGAGGGGCAATTCTTGGAAGATCACTAGGATCTAATGGGAATGAACGAACAGGATTGCCTTCATTCATGTGTTTTAAAAGCCCTTCAAAAATCTCAGCATTTCTACGAGCCTCTTTGTCCCCAGATTTAGCAAGGCGTCGATCTTTATCAATACGTTTTTCCAGAGTTTGAAGATCGGCTAAGAGAAGTTCAGTATTAATAACCTCGATATCTCTTGCGGGATCGACGCTGCCATCCACATGAATGATATCGTCGTTAGTAAAACAACGAACTAAATGAACAATCGCATCCACCTGTCGAATGTGAGATAGAAATTGATTACCTAAACCTTCCCCTTTACTGGCCCCTTTAACAATGCCGGCGATATCCACAATTTCGGTGGTCGCTGAGATGCTTTTCTGTGAGCCCATGATTTTGGCCAATTGATGAAGTCTTAGATCGGGAACCTCTACCATTCCCATATTGGGTTCGATAGTACAAAAAGGATAATTTGCCGCTTCGGCCTTAGCTGAACCAAGTGCATTAAAAAGTGTAGATTTTCCAACGTTGGGTAACCCAACGATTCCGCATTTAAGACTCATGAGAACCTCTTTTTTTATTGATAACATTCATAGCTTTAGAGAGTCCATCTTTTAAGATGGCTTCAATTCCCTCTTGGGCATCGATAAGGGCTTCATTAAAAGCTTGTTGCTCCGCTTTAGGAATTTTTCCTAAAACATAGTTTTCACTCGGCCCCTGTTCCGAACGACCTATGCCGATTCTTAATCTGGCAAAACCTTCAGTTCCTAAGCACTCGATAATTGATTTTAGGCCATTGTGGCCCCCTGCTCCGCCTGCAAGTCTCAATCTAAGTTGAGCCGGGGGTAAATCCAGATCATCGTTAATCACCAGAAGTTGTGTCGATGGATCAAGTTTAAAAAAGTGAAGGGTTTCTTGAACACTTCTTCCCGAAAGATTCATGAAGGTTTCTGGCTTTAGAAGAATAACTTTTAGGCCGCTTCGATTAACCTGGGCCAAGAGACCTTGAAATTTGGGTAAAAATGCAGGGGCTCCCCACGTTTTTGCCAATCGATCCACAAGTTCAAAGCCAATATTGTGCCTGGTTTTTTCATATTTCGGCCCGGGATTACCCAGGCCGACAATAAGAAAGGTCTCAATTGAATTAGACACAGAATCGAATCAGAGAAGAAATTACTTCTTCTTCTCCTCTTTTTTAGCATCTGCACCCGCTGTAGCCGCGCCTTCAGCAGGTTTTTTCTCAGTAATAACTTCCGGCTCAGCTGTCGGAGCCAAGGAGGCCACTGCCTCTTCCTCTTTAGTGGGAGGAACGCAGGTGACTAGAGTTGAATTGAGCTGACCTGTTTTTTCAATGCCTTCAGGCAAATTCAAGTCATCAGAATGCAGCGAATCCCCAATAGCCAATCCACTTACATCTACATCGATGTGTTGTGGAATTGCAGTGGGCAAGCATTTGATTCGAATAGTTCTTTCGATAAAGTTTAGTACGCCACCTTCACCTATGCCGATAGCTTTCCCTGTAAAATTAAGAGCTACGGTAACCTCAATTTTTTTAGTGACATCGATTTCTAGAAGATCGACGTGAACTAACTTTCGAGTTACTGGATCGACGTCATAGTCTTTTACTAGAACGTGTTTACCATCTAATCCGGCCCCTTTGAGGTTTAGGATTTGATTACGTCCCCCTTCACTGAGCAATAGCTTAGTGATGAAGGAGGGCTCTACTGTAATGGGTTGGCTTTTGCCCAATCCGTAAAGTACTGCGGGAAGTTTTCCTACAGCTCTTAGTTTTCGAGTGACACTTTTACCAGTGCCTGTTCTGCTTTCTACTGAAAGAGATTGTTGTTCCATTTTTATCTACCTACTACTTTCGTTAATCAAAAAGACTACTGACCGACTGTCGTGTTTGAACTCTTCGCATTGCTTCTGCCAAGATGGGAGCCACCGAAAGGCTCTTTACTTTGGCTAGTTTTGCTAATGCCGGCGAAAACGGAATCGTGTCGGTACAAATGACTTCCTTTAATTGGCTGTCTCGAATCCGTTCATACGCCGTACCTGAAAAAACTCCATGAGAGCAAACAGCACTTACCTGTTCTGCTCCATTATCTAATAAAACTTTTGTGGCTTGAATCAAAGTTCCAGCTGTATCGATCATGTCATCTACGATGATAGCGTGACGTCCCTGGACCTCTCCGATGAGATTCATTCCGCCCACTTCATTGGCTTTGACTCGACGTTTGTCGATAATAGCAAGTGGCACATCTAGTCTTTTAGCAAAAGCTCGGGCTCTTTCTACCCCTCCAGCATCTGGGCTCACTATAATAACTTTATTCAGATCATAGTGCTGCTTTAGGTATTGGGTAATGACCGGTTTTGCGAAAAGATGGTCAAAGGGAATATTAAAAAATCCTTGAATTTGGCTTGCGTGAAGATCCATTGAAATCACTCGAGTGACTCCAGCGGCCACTAAGAGATCCGCTACTAATTTTGCTGTAATAGGAACGCGCGGCTGAACTTTTCTATCTTGTCGTCCATAGCCGTAATAGGGGATGACCGCTGTGATTGAAGAGGCAGATGAGCGTTTGAGGGAGTCTGCCATAATCAAAAGTTCCATCAATGAATCATTCACTGGATGACAGGTTGACTGGATAATAAAGGTATCTGCGCCGCGGACACTTTCCTGAATCTCTACAAAAATTTCACCATCTGAAAATCGACGTACTTCCGCCTGGCACAAAGGCATGCCTAAGTGGTCAGCAATAGACTTCGACAACGCCACATTGGCAGTTCCCGAAAGAAGCTTGAAATTCTCTTCATGAGACAAGGCTACACTCATAAGGCACGCATCCTATGAAATTCCTTGAGTAATTACAATGATAAATGCGGGAATATAGAGCTAATTGGAAGTGGTAAAAAAAATGTTTAATTTCAAGTATTTATGCTTGTGCTTGATAGGAGTTATGGGGGGCAAGGAGGTTTTAACTGAATTAACCCCTATTTTTGGGAAGAGTTGGTCTTCAATCCTGTAATTTTGCGATTGGCCTTAGTATGGGTTGGGGTAGGGGGGATGATACCCTCTAGACTGTTTCCTAATTTCATGGCCAGTGCTTCAGCTGCGGTTCCAAAGGGGGTATAAACTGGAAAGGTTACTGAGCCGATCAATTTTTTTTCCATTCCATTGAAAGGTGTTCCGAGAGTTGTTTGAAAGTCTAATTTCATTTTCTGACTTTTAAAAAAAACCTTTCTTTCTTTAGTGCGAACTGAGACCTCTTTGTTTTCACCTACCGGAGTTAACGTAACTCCACCTGTTTTTCCAAAAAATGTATTTTGGAGTTTTTCTTGGTCGTTTTGAGTTATTTGAGTTTTGGGAGACATAAAAAGGATTCTTGCCTCGGACTGTTTTTTTGAGGGGGATTTTCCGGCCTCTGGCAAAACAAAAGCGGTGGTTTCTTTGGGGATTTCTGAACTTACCAAAGTAAGAACTCCAAACTGCGGGACTTTACCTTCGAGTTTAGATTTTAAAGTTCCTAGAGAAATTTGAATAATAAAAGCTTGGGCTAGATTCTTTTTGAATGGCTCTGCAAACCATGAGCCCTTCATCAGCAGTCCAACGCCATAAATTCCAGATTGGGTCCCTAAATTTATGATCTCTTGTTCGTTTTCACTAGCAAAGATCAGAGCCCCTTCACCCGGATGGATTGGGGTTGAAATTAAATCAACCAGCTCGGTGGGGGGGGCTTCTTTAGATTCTTCAGAAAATAGAGGAAGAGAATGTAATGAAATAAAGATGCAGCACAGCAAAATAAGGGGGTTCATCCCTTTATTCTCTCACAATCTCTTGCCACAGGGAATCCATGTCCGCTGCAGTAACTTCATTAAACCACTGAGTGGATTGCCCCTGTCGATAGATAGCCACTGTGGTTCCTACATCGTTACAAAAACCCAAACAGCCTGTACGAGTCACCCAGTGGGTGTTGTAAAGCCCTTCTTGTTTAAGGCGATTTTTTAGAGCTAGATAAAAATCCTGACCGCCTAATTTATGGCAGCAACTCTTTCCTGGGGGACGTTCATTGGTACAAACTAAGACTTGGACTTTGCAATCTTGTGCTTCTGATTTAATGTCTTTCATAGTGAAGTCATACTAGCTTTTTTTTTAGGAGTCGCCAATGGGTGAGAGAAAAATTCATGTTCAGGCCCATCGTGGCGCTTGCTCTGAGTATGTTGAAAATACTCTTCCTGCTTTTCAAAGAGCGGTTGAATTGAAAGTAGACAGCATTGAGTTAGATGTCCATTTGACCCAAGATGGAGAGGTCGTTGTTTTTCATGATTTCGAAATTACTCCAGAATGGTGCCGGGACAAATTGGGAAATCCGGTTAAGACCTCTTTACCTATATGGGAACTAAGTCTTCAAGAAATTAAGGAATTAGAGACAAGAGTAGATCGGAGACTCGCTAATAAACGAACCCTCGCGGACGTAGAAAAAAAAATTCCTACACTAAGAGATGTCTTTCAAGCTGTAAAAAACTGGGGGGGCGAATATGGGAGTTCTCCCACCTTAGACATCGAGATTAAACACCAAGACTTAATCGAGAAAAAAGCTCCTAGCGTGGAGTTTATGGTTCAACAAGTTGTGGCTGAAATTAGGAAAAATTGGGATGTTAAGAAAACAGTTTTAAGATCCTTTGATTTCTCGGTTCTAGAAGAGGTGAAGCGCCAAGCTCCTGAAATTCCTATAGCAGTATTAACCTATCAGAGGCAGATTTCAGTTAGTGAAATCTGTCAGAAATTTCAACCTAAAATCTGGGCCCCTTTTTATAAAGATCTCTCTCTTGAAAATGTTTTCGAGGCTAGAACTAAGGAGATTGAAGTAATTCCTTATACGATTAATACGGTGCAAGGCTTTCAAGAGATGATTGCATTGGGCGTCACTGGGCTTACTACGGATTATCCCACTTTGCTTTTGCAGTTTTTGAATCAATAAAAATTGCAACTATTTACCTGTATTTGCAGCGATTCTCGGTGAGTCACAGCGCGCCCACATAAAATTATCCCAATGGCACACCGAGACTTTGCGAAAAGGTTTTTCTAGTGCTCCTCAATTAGCCTCAAAATTTATTCACCGAGAACTGCTGCTGTATTTGATTAAAAAAGATAGTTTTCTCCCCATTTTTAAAAAGCTCACCCCTTTTATAGGGTGAATAGTTGCTGGGAATTAAGATATAATAGGGAGGTGGCAAAGAACATATCTCCATTAATGGCACATGAAAATGAAGTTCATGGTTTGATGGCCTGGAGTGTATTTCCAACTCGGTTACTATTTTATTTAAGTTGTTCTATTGCGATTCAACAATTGATCTTTGGAATTATTTCATTTTTTATTCGTGAAAATATTTTAATGGGAACCTGGAAGATCGCTCTTGCGGTCGCCTTCTTTTTTATGGCTTGGCAGGTTTCTCTTTTCTTTAAGCAATCTCAAAACTATGTAAAATCAGATAGTAACGAACCCCTTGCTAAAGCTTTGAATCATATAGGGGGATTCTGGGTTTCGTATCAACTGGCTCTCTTCTTTTCGGTAGCTCCTTTAATGGCGTATTTAATTCGAAGTTTTTTCGGTTTTGATTATCAAGATTTTGCACTTAAAGGGTTTCTAGGAATTCCTGCTCTTTTTATTGGCTTTAGTTTGATTTTGTTTTTGTTTCGGGAAAATAAATTTTTCGCTGTGCAAAAAACTCTAACTCAGTATGTGGAGTGGTTTGCGAATAAAAATTTATCCAGGGCGAGAACGCTGACTTTTGTTTCGATAGGTTGTGGTCTTTTGTGGGTTTGGGCCTATTTAGGGGATGCCCTAATCAATACATCTCTTGATAATATTGCAGTGGCTCTTAGTGGAGCGGCTTACTTACTTATTGGAGCCGCTGTGGGATTTGTTTGGAGAGCCATTCGGGATATTCAAAGAAATCCTAGCCTCATCTATTTTGAAAGAACCATGGAGAAATTAAATTTCTTTTGGCTTTCAACCTGTATCGGATTCTTCATTATCCTTATTGGAAACTTCTTTTAATCTAAGCCTTGGAAATTACCTCTTGAACTATCTCTAATCCTTGAGTGAGATCATTTTCAGTAATACATAAAGGTGGTAAAAAACGGATCACATTGCTAAAGGTCCCCGCACTCATAAGGATAAGCCCTTTTTCATAAGCCGCTTTGATAATTATTTTTACAGCTTCCGGATTAGGCTCTTTTGTTTCTCTATCTTTGACTAATTCAATGGCTCGCATGGGCCCCAGGCCTCGAGCATCTCCCACTATAGGAAATTTTTTTAGCCAGCTCTGAGTTGTTTCAGTAAGGATCCTCTCCATGGCTTTTGCATTTTTATAGAGTTCACCTTTTTCCCACTGTTCAATGACAGCTAGAGCTGCAGCGCAGGCTACAGGGTTTCCACCATAAGTGCCTCCGATGCCTCCTTCCGGCGGCCCGTCCATGATTTCAGCTTTTCCAGTAACGGCCGAAAGAGGAAGGCCTGCAGCAATTCCTTTAGCTGAAACTAAGAGATCGGGATAGACCTCTAATTGCTCGCAAGCAAAAAGAGTTCCGGTACGTCCAAATCCACATTGGACTTCATCAAAAATAAGAACTATTTTATTTTCACTACAAAATTCTCTGAGCAGAGAAAGGAATTTTTTTGGGGCAGGGATAAAACCCCCTTCACCCAGCACGGGTTCGATAATGACAGCCGCAACTTGAGAAGTTCCAATTTCTGAACTCACCAAAGTTTTAAATTCTTGAAAGCACTCTTCGGCTACTTTTTCAGGTTGGCTTGTGGTGGGCCATCGATAGGGATAGGGGAAAGGGGCTCGATAAACTTCGCAATTAAATGGAGCAAATCCGTGTTTATAGGGCTTGGCTTTAGCTGTTAAAGACATCGCCATGTAGGTGCGTCCATGATAGGCGTGTTGGAAACAGACAATTGCCTGTTTCCCCGTGGTAGCTCGAGCAATCTTAATGGCATTCTCCACAGCTTCTGCGCCACTATTAGCAAGGAAACTTTTTTTCTGAAAAGCTCCTGGCATTGCCGAATTGAGTTTTTCACAAACCGTAATGTAGTTCTCATAAGCCACTACGTTGAAGCTCGTATGAATGAATTTATCGAGCTGTTTTTTAGAGGCCTCTACGACCTCTTTGGGAGAGTGGCCTACATTAACAACTCCAATTCCAGAGGAGAAATCTAAAAGTTTATTTCCATCCACATCGATAATCCATGCCCCTAGAGCTTTTTCAGCAAAGATTGGAGTGGCATGAAAAGGGCCTCTAGCTACTGCTTTTTTTCGGCGTTCCATTAACGCTAAACTTTTAGGTCCTGGAATTTTAGTTTTGAGTTCGATCATAATTAGTACCAGTTAATTGGAGCCTCATCGAGGTTGATATTGATCTGTTTAGTTTCTAAATACCCTTCAATACCGTGGAATCCCAATTCTCTCCCCCAACCGCTCTGTTTGTATCCCCCCCAAGGCATTTCATTAAAAGTGGGATGATAGGTGTTAATCCAAGTGATTCCAGCTCGGATTTGGCGAATGACTCTCATGGCCTGGAAAATATTTTTGCTCCATACTCCGGCCGCAAGACCGTAATCGGTGTCATTGGCAATTTGAATGGCCTCTTCTTCAGTCGAGAAGGGGATGACTGAGAGTACGGGTCCAAATATTTCCTCTTTTGCGATTCTCATTTTAGGAGTCACATTGTCGAAAATAGTCGGCATCAGGAAGTTTCCTTTAGTAAATTCAGAACCCTCAGGCCGTTGCCCACCCCAGAGGAGTTTAGCCCCCTCCTGAATTCCAATTTGAATATAGTTTTGAACCTTCTCTAAATGGGCCTTTGAAACCAGGGGCCCCATTTTGACTCCGGGAGTAAGACCATGGCCCAATTTAATACGATTAATTTTAGAAAGCATTCCATCTACCATGGCTTTGTGAATCGATTTTTCGACGAGAAGTCTCGAGCCTGCAGAGCAAACCTCTCCTTGATTGGCGAAGGCCGCAAAAAGAGCCCCATCAATAGCTGCCTCTAAGTCACAATCGGCAAAAACGATATTAGGATTTTTCCCCCCAAGCTCCAAAGTAACTTTTTTAAGATTGGTTGAAGCCCCCTCTAAAATTTTTCTTCCGGTGGCTGTTCCCCCTGTGAAGGCCACTTTGTCACAGAGTTTATTTGAAGCTAGTTCTTCACCTGCTCCTGCCCCAGGGCCTGAGATGATATTGACAACGCCGGGTGGGAGTCCTGCCTCATGAATAAGTGCCGCTAACTCCAGAGCTGTAAGAGGGGTGAGTTCAGAAGGCTTTAAAATAACTGTACAACCTGCAGCTAAAGCTGGAGCTAATTTCCAAGCCGACATGAGTAAGGGATAGTTCCAAGGGATGATTTGACCACAGACTCCAAGGGGTTCACGAATCACAAAACTCATAGAGTTGGCCGGAACCGACATCGTCTCCCCATGAATTTTGGTAGCAAGCCCTCCATAAAATTCAAAACAGTTAGCAGCATCAGCGGCATCAAATTCAGCTTCAGCTAAAGGTTTTCCACAGTTTTTAACTTCGAGCTCAGCAAGTTTTTTTGATTCTCGCTTGATTAGCTCTGAGATTTTAAATAGAAATTTACCACGATCTAAAGCTGTGGTGTTCCTCCATGGACCATTGTCAAAAGCTTCTCTAGCCGCTTTAACAGCTTCAATCACATCTTCTCTGCCAGATTCAGGAACCGTGGCTAAAAGCTCTCCATTGCCTGGATCAAAAATTTCTCGTTTAGCTTTAGATTTAGCTTCGATCCATTCTCCTCGGACATACATGCGATAGGATTTCATGAAGTTCTCCTTTGATCCTTAAAAATTAATTTTCATGGTATTGGGGGCCCACATATTTATTTCGAACATAAAAAACCCATAGAATAACTAAAAAAATTACACAAACACCCATGACCTGACCGGCCTGTTCATTAGGAGGCAGCATGAAAACGACGGTGATAAAACCGATCCACAAGACCGCTAACAGAGAGATAAAAGTACTAGCTCGACCCAAATTCCAAGGGCCAATTTTTTCATGCTTGTGAGTGAATCTAGCCCAAAGTCGTCCAGCAATGGGAAGACCATAGGAAATATAGAGGGCTACAGTTGCAATAGAAACCACAGCACTATAGATGCTTACAGAAAAAGCTAGAATGAGAGCTAAAATAGCCAAGGCAAAAATCGCAGGAGCAGGGGTCTTGTAAGTTTCATCTACTTTGGCCAGTAGGTGAGAAAGAGGAAGTCCTTTATCTCTCGCAAAAGCGTAGACCATACGTGAGGCTGAGGTCATTCCCGCTAGACCACAGAGCCACATAGCACCTGCAACAAGCCCTACGACTAAAGAACCAAAGCCATTGCCTAAGTTATAACGAAAAATATCTAAGAAGGCTGTATCTCCTTTTTGTGTAAATTCAGCTAAGTCGGGAATAGAGAGGGTGACTGCCATTAACATAAAAAGGCCACTAAAAAAGGACAAAATAACAGCGAAAAAAATTCCCCAGGGGGCTTTTCTTCCGGGATCAATTGTCTCTTCAGTGACCTGGGCAGAGGCATCGTATCCAGTTAAGGTCCATTGAGCGAGTAGAAGCCCCATCATAAAACTGTAGGGCATGGAAAAGCCATCGGTTGAATTAAATTGATTTAAAAAACTTAAGGGTTGATGAAAACCTTTAATAGCAAGAGCTACAATCAAAATAAGAACAACTGCTACATGGTAGATCGCAGAAAAATCATTGAGCCAAGCTACAAGTTTAATGCCTCGATAATTTAAAAAGGCATGGGAGAAGAGTAGGGCCGCATAGAGAGAGTTTACGACCCAAGAGGTATTGGGAAGATGAAGTAACGGAGTTAAGAATTTAGCGAGTCCATAGTCGATTCCAGCAAGGATCGCAAACATCCCAATCGCATTAAAACAGGCCGTAAACCAACCGAGAGTTCGGCCGCCTAAAAAACTGCTCCAATGGTAAAGAGCGCCTGCTGTCGGATAGGCGCTGGCAAGTTCCGCCATTGAGAGAGAAACAAGAAGGGTAAAAAAACCTACGAGGATCCAACCCCAGAACATTTGGCTAGGACCGCCATGTTGGAGTCCATAGCCATAGAGCTGACTGATGCCGGTGAGAATGGAAACTACCGAAAATGCGACTGCAAAATTAGAGAATCCACTAAGCCCTCGAAGAAGCTCCTGGTTGTAGCCGAGCTTTTCTAATTGTTGAGCGTCTTTTTTTAGCTGTTCCTCTTGCGACTTCATGAAATCCCCCATCTGAACTCTATAGATGCGCCCATTTCAACACTCAAAGTTTAGTTGGTAAAGAGAGTTTCAGAGAAAATACGAGAGCTAACCCATTGCATTAGATTTAAGGATTTGAAAAGATGAAAAAGAGAAAGTAGGTTACTAAGTAGTTTATAAGTACGTTCATGACTTTCTTTGAGGATAAAAATGAAATTTAATTTGATTGTTTTGGCTGTTTTTTTTGCAGTGTCGCTTAGGGCCGCGAATCATCCTTTAGAGCCCTTAAATAAGAAGGAACTTGAACTGGCTGGAAAATGCGCCAGAACATCCCCGCAATTTCCTAAAGAGGGGATGTTTCCCCTTATCGTTTTAAATGAACCTCCTAAAGAAGAGGTGAGAGCTTTTAGCCCTGGGAAAACCTTTCGTCGGGAGGCCTTGATTTGGGTTTTTGAAAAAAAGAGTAACCAAACTTTTCAGGTGGTGTGTGATTTAAAAAAGCAGAGTTTACTTTTATGGAAAGAGGAAAAAAAGGCTCAACCCATGGTGCTTCTAGATGAGTACGAAAAGCTGCCAGTGATAGTGAACAAAGATGTTCGCTGGCAAGAGGCAATGAAAAAAAGAGGCATCACCGATTTTTCAAAAATTCAGATCGATGCCTGGGCCGCAGGACATCTCATCAATAAGGATTTTGATGACGGACGACGTCTCCTTCGAGCGATTTCCTATGTTAAAGAAAAGGATATGAATTTCTATGGTCGACCTATCGAGGGGGTCATTGTGCTCGTCGATATGAATGCAGAAAAGGTGCTTGAGGTCATAGATACTGGAGTCGTTCAGATTGCTGAAAAATCGGAACAGTTCGATGCAAAATCTCAAAGCCCCACAAGAAAAGATATTAAGCCTTTAAAGATCTCTCAGCCCAAGGGGGCGAGTTACAAAAAGAATGGAAATGAGATTATTTGGCAGAAGTGGCATTTCCGTTGGTCTCTGCATCCAAGAGAGGGGCTAGTTCTCTACGATATTGGATATGAAGATCAAGGAAAAATTCGTCCCGTTCTTTATCGGGCTTCGGTCTCTGAAATGGTAGTTCCCTATGGAGATCCTGATGGGAATTGGGCTTGGAGAAATGCCTTTGATGCAGGTGAATATGGTATTGGACGTTTAGCTGCACCTTTAGAAAAGGGGAAGGACATTCCTGATAACGGAGAACTTTTTAATGCGACTTTTAGTAATGACAATGGAAAGCCCTACGAAAGAAAGAATGTAGTTGGTATTTATGAGAGAGATGGAGGGATGATCTGGAAACACTGGGACATCTATTCCGATAAAAATGAGGTTCGTAGGGCTAGAGAATTGATCATTACCTTCACGACTGCAGTGGGTAATTACGATTATGCGTTTAAGTGGATCTTTGGCCAAGAGGGGGGCATTCGACAGGAGCTAGATCTTAGTGGAATTATGTTACCTAAAGGGGTCGATGCGAAGAACTTGCAAGATCCCAAACTTCACGAGGGGGGGCACTATGGCCATTTAGTAGCTCCTAATGTGGTGGCTCCTCATCATCAGCATTTTTTTAATTTTCGTCTCGATTTTGATATCGATGGAGAGAAAAATTCTGTCATGGAGATCAACACGCGTAGTGTTGAAAAAGGGAAAGATAATCCCTTTAATAATGCAATTCAGATGGAAGAGGTTGTCTTTAAAAAAGAGGGGGAATCTTGCCGTAATATGAGTTTAGAGGAGGCAAGAAAGTGGAGGGTATTTAATCCGAATCTTAGAAGCAGTTTAGGATATCAACCTGGTTATATCTTAATCCCTGAAGACAACACGATTCCTTACTCTCGAGCTGAATCTGGAGTGAGAAAGCGAGCCGGTTTTATTGATTATCATTTTTGGACGACTCAATATCATCCTGATGAGATCTATTCAGCGGGGGACTTTATTAACCAAAATAAATTGGGCTATGGCTTAAAACAGTGGGCCTCTAACGATGAGTCGATTGTAAATCAGGATCTCGTGACCTGGTATACAGTAGGAATAACTCATGTGCCTCGACCAGAAGAATGGCCTATTATGCCGGTGGCTCATTTGGGCTTTAAGCTTTTGCCTGGGGGATTTTTTACGAAAAATCCAAGTCTGGATTTGCCCTGACTCTTAAAAGTGCAGGATTGAGTTCCTGACTCGCCAATTGATTTCAGTTCATAAATAGTTGTGTAACGGCTTGTCAGTCCTACGTTTTCTTCGCAAAGCTACGGCCCCTGTTTTTTTAGAGTCGGTGCCCCTCTTCAAATCGGTCATAATTTTTGTATCGGGTTCTCCCTCTGCTAAAATATTTTTTGATGAAGGAGTCTGTGATGTTGTCGGCAGAGGGTTGTAATATTGCTAAGCCTATGCTCGCCACCATTCGCAATGGTTTTTTTGTGCTGGAGATCTAACCCTCTTTTATTCTGACATGGGTTAGCCTAAGGTATCCCATTATTCACTCCTAGCTTGGTCGTTAGGGATAGAATTATGGACCTTTTGTTAGCCCTTTTCTATTTTCTTAGTGTTGCGTTGACTGTGTTAATTCGGATAAGGAGAGTGAATCTTTTTTAAGAACTCGTTTGAAGCGGCCCATTGCAATTGCCCCTTCAGATGACAGGGCACTTTAAATTTCGAAACCAAGCGATAAAATTGAACGGCTAATTCGTAAGTTCTAAAATCATTCATTTTCTTTCCTTTAAAAAATTAGTTTTCACCAAGGGCGGAAACTAATTTTTTAAAGGAAAGAAAATAAATCTTGGTGGTGATGTTACGAATTGGCCGTTCAATTTTATCATTCTTAGGGCGGGAGCGCTGCCGGCCTTTGGGCAAGATGTGGATAGAATCAACTTCATTAGGAATGTCGTACAGGATGTCCTGGGAGGCAATCGTCAGCCAGGGCAGGTTGCCGCCGTCCAATCCCTTTTTGATCTGACCAGGTCACTTTTTGAGGGGGCAAACGTTACAGCTAATTTAGCCCTCCATACGATAAGAGAGGTCGCCAGGGTTCAGATGCCAGTCAACGCTCTCGCTCCACAGCCGGTCGATTCCAGAGCATTGATTAATACTCTCGTAAGAAGACTTGATACGATTAAGAATGATATCAATGCAACGCCTGTGGCAAAGGCGCACGCCACAGTCTACTCGCAGGTGTTCAAAAAAATTGGCGATATTTTGACAGGTTGCGATTCTTCTAAGTTGGGGGTTTCTCTCGGGGGCGGGACTGTTCCGGCTGTGGGCAGTATGAACTTGAGTTTTTCCACGAGTTTAGGTGGGGCCAAGAAATCTTTTCTGAATCCCCGCGAAAGAGCGGTAGGTGGAATAACGAGGATTGTAAATGCCGGATTGCAGAACGGCTTTAGGGGTCTATTAACTCAAGGGGGTCAAGAAGCTCAAGAAGCGATTCGAGATTCTAATGAGGCGACGAGCACGATGTTCAGGATAGGCTTGATATCAATGGACCCCGTTCTAAATTTCCCTTTGGAATGCCAAATACCTGCCATTATGAATGGTTGCCATACAGTTAGAACAATGCGCCATAACGCCGGTGTGATGAGAATGGTTACTGCAATCGCAGGTGGTAGGGTATGTGAGTAGTGTAAAGCAGTTTGTGTGAAATACGGATGAGGTTATTTTAGGCATAAAAAAAGGCCTGCTTACTGAAGAGTAAGCAGGCCTTTTAATTTTTTAAGACTTAGCCCTGTTTAGCAGCGCGATCAATTTTTTCTTTGAATTTTTCAAAGGGTTGAGCGCCTTGCAATAGAACTCCGTTAATTAAGAAAGAAGGAGTTGCAGTAATTCCAACCTTCTCAGCTTCGGATCGGCTTTTTTCAAGATCGGCCACATACTTTTTATTGTCGAAGCAATCATTGAACTTAGGTAAATCCAATCCAACTGTTTTGGCATATTCTTTCAAGTCTTTGTCTTCTAACTTCTGTTGATTTTCAAACAAAGCATTGTGCATTTCCCAGAATTTACCCTGCTCATTAGCACAACGAGCCGCTAAGCTAGCTGGAAGAGCTCGGTTGTGATTAGGTAGAGGCATATCGCGGAATACAATGCGAACCTTCTCTGGTCCAAATTCTTTCTTGATGCGGTCGATAACAGGTACCGCTCTTGAGCAGAACGGACATTGGAAGTCAGAGAATTCGACCACTGTGACAGGGGCTTTAGCATTTCCCCATGAAGGATGCCCGTCCGTACTCACGGTTAATTTTGGAGATTCAGGTTCTTTAATAAGAATCTTGAGCTTCGCACTTTCGCGAAGTTTTTCAACATAACCTTGTCGTTTTTCAAATTTCTGACGGTATTTTAAGTATTCTCGAACATCATCTTTTTTGATTCGGGGATCTTTTAAGCTTAATCCCTTCGAAGCTAAAAAGGCTTCGATATCTTTATCGGCGACCTCTGCAACAGCCCCCCCGGCCTGTTTATCAAGAAGCTCTTCAATCTTCAGATTGGCTTTTTTGGCCTCATCATCCAAAAGTCTCTGTTCGACAAACTCTCTGATGGCCTGTTCTTTAGTACGATAAACCTCTTCTTCAAGTTCGAATAATCTTGTTTTAACTTGGGTGAAAACTTCCGAGGAACGAACCGATTTTCCATTGTATTCGGCAATGACAGGATTCTCACCTGAAGATCCCATCCCGCCTGAAAAGGCCATTCCTGCTAAAATACCGACGACAATACCGACTACCCCACATAAAGAGTAAATAGTGATATTGCCTTTGTTATTAATTTTGAGTGAATTTTCACTACAGTTTTGTTTTAACATGTATGTCTCCTAAAAATAAAAGGCATTAAAATGCAGGGCTTAGAGTACCTGAGTTAATCTTAAACTTAAACTATTTTTTATGGCCTCTGCGACAATGTTTGCCACGGAGTTCCATGAGGTTTCTTGAGGGAGTTTTTCTTTTAAATCGGTCGTGCTACCGTGAGTGACTCCACAGGGAGTGATTCCAGAAAAAAACTGAGATTGGTCACTGTAATAAAGAGCCATTCCATGAGAGGAGATGGTTCTTTCAAAGGCCAGTCCAAATGACACTAGTTTTTTATTGTCGATATAGAGACCAAAAGGCTCTTGAGGTTGCAGGTTTTTACAACCCAATTTTTCTAAGGCCTCTCGAATCGCCGTCCTAAAATCTTCGAGAAAGGCTCGGACCGACTTGGAGGAATATCCCCAGCTAGGTAAATGAAGAATCGGATAAATTAAGATCTGTCCAGGGCCATGGTAGGTCCATTTTCCACCTCGGGTTACTGAAGCCACTTGAACTTGCTTGTTTTTAAGCTCCGATTTCGACCACAAAAGCTCCTGAGGATTAGAATTTCGACCGTAAGTAAAAGTAGGAGAGGGCTCTGAGATGAGAAGGTAGGCCTCGTTTTTATGACTTTGGACCTGTTGAATGAGCTCTTGCTGTTTAGCCTCTAAATCATCCCAAGAGATATTTTGGTGAAAGATAAAATTCCACGTCATGAGAATTCTCATAACATGAGTTGTAAAGAGGAGCTAGAGTGGAATACTTTTAGTGCGGAGGGCTGTAGATTTCAACTCTGTCTTTTTCCTGAAAACCTGCACCGGCGTGAACAATGGCGACAGCTCCATCATTTCCAAAGTAGTCTACTACTTTCAAAATACCTTTGAAACGTCCGGGGGCCATTCCGAGTAATTGTTGAGATTCATCATCAATAATAGGTTCACTCGAGCCAAATACCTTAAGAAGCTGTCCTTGGGTGATTCCAGTAGGCTCTCCGGCATTAATAAAGAAACGGTTCATTTCGATTTTTACAATTTTACCTACCCACGAGATTCTTTTAGCGTACTGAGAGAAGAGGGGAAGGACTTTATTAATAGCTTTTGAGACAGCTCCTTCGGCTCGAGAGGCATCATAGCTTTCAATCGTACGGCTAGCTAGAAATCGAGTGTGTTCCTCAATAACTTCTGCGGTAGAATCTTTGGAAACTAAGATCTTTTCATTAGTGGCGTCATGAAGTTGGAACTTAATTTTTGCAGTGACCGAGTGGTAGCGAGTTCGGAACAAACCAATCTCATCCCCTTTTTCTTGAATCTTAACATCATCGATTGAACCCATCACCACAGCCGAAACCCCTCGAGCGCGAGCCCTTTCAAAAACCTGTTTCATGTTGTATTTGCCATCCTCAAAAATAATGGCTTCGTCAGGGTTGATCTCCTCTTGGGTTACGATGACAAATTCGGGCATTTTTGAAATGGTGTCTTGAACGGTACTAGCCGCATACTCTCCCAGCTCTTTTCCGCCGAATTGGGTCTTGTTGTGGAAGTTTAAAACCACAATTTTTTTCTTAAGAGAATTTTTTAAAGATTCATTTATTTCCCAGGTATACCTTGGAGGACTATTAGAATTTTCGGCTTGGCCTTTATCTTCAGACTCTATTTTTTCAGTTGAGTCGGAGCCAAAGGGGTTGAGCCCCGCACATTGAGTGAGAAGACTTAAGGCTAAAACAAGGGACAAAAATTGAGTGTATTGCATAGCGATATTTTATTTTAGGAAGTGGTTAAAGATTAGAAAGGCTAACTAGTAAAGTATCTCATGATTCTAGGGCTGCAGCAATGGCCATGCGGGAATCGATTCAGCGGTGGTGCATACGGGAAACGTCAGCGTCTTCAAACTCTTGCGCAATTACCGGGTGCCTTGACCGCAACTCGGTGTGCCGGTTGCCGCAATGCCGAAATCAGAAATCAGCATTCATTTGGAATATCTCACAACTAAAGTTGAACTATCGACTTTAGAAACCTCGGTTTTAAAACCAGGCAGTACGGTCGATTGTACTCTTACGGCGAGTTCCTCGATGGAAAGGGAAGATTTAACTTCATACTCGGCTGTTTTTTTTCCAACCCTTTTGAAAATGGGGCTGCTAAAACCGTTACCACGGCTGAGTTCAGCTTCTGCAGTTTTTAAAGCTCGATAGGAATCGACATTTTCAAGAATGAGTTTGAAAGGGGTTTCTTGTAGGGATCCTTCGGAGAAGGTTTTTTCCAGTTCAGATTGAAACTGCTGAAAAATGGGAAGAAGGGATCTCTTTAAGAGTTCTGTGTTTGTTAAATCTTTCATAGAGAGAGCTAAGTCATCTCCAACGACAAAAGAGATATTTTGAGTTTGTGTATTATACAAAAAGATGTCGAATCTAGGATTGGTACAGCCGGGACAGGTAGAGAAGGATTCCCATAATACTAGGCTCTGACCTCGCTCTCTTGCTAGTGATGTAAGACTTTGAATTTCAGAGCTGTTCTTGGGCGGAGATTCTATACTTAAAGAGCTTTCTAGTGGGCTCAAATGGGCATTTAGTTTATTAAGTTGCTGCTGAGTCATTTGAGATAGCAACTGAGCTGTAGAAGAGTCTCTAAGCTTATGGGCTGTCTCCCCAGGTGAGATACTTAATCCGGGTAACTGGGATGAAATGATAAATAGCGGTTTGATTTGATTTGAAGCTTTCGATTTCGAATCAACCAGACGAACCCATTTTTTAAGGGCCTCTCCATCTAAGTGGCCTATGAGATCTAGCCCTCCTGAAGGGGTTCCAGTACGAGAAACTTTGTAGTCTAAAATATATTTTTCTGCGAATTCTGGGGTTACATATTTATCGAACTGATTGTAGCGTTGACTTAAGTAGTCTTGAAGCCAATTAGATACTGCCAGATATTTCAGCTCATCAATAAGGGTGGATTCTGGATCTCCATTTTCAATCGATTGCCCTGCGGTTGTGGGGGCCGTATTAAGAGATGAGGAGGAAACTTTAAAAGGAACTCCTTCAGCAAAAAGAAGTTTCACGAAAAATAGACTGTAAAAAATCAGTTTACCTAAATTCAAGTCGAATCCTTTCTTCTTGGAGAATATTTTTAATAAAGCTTATCGTGTCTCGATTAAGAGGAATAGTCTCTTTCATACGAAGCACTGCTTCAGAGCGTTTAGAGGTTTTTAAATGTAAAAATAGAGGAGATCCATTCTTATCAGCGATAGCTTTAAGATAGTTTTGAAGTTTGTTTAAAGTCTGAGGGTTTAGATTGGTTTTTTCTTCAACTGCAAAGTGGAGATGAATCTCTTTAGCCATAGCCTCGTAAGCATGACGCAAAGGCAAGATTTTAGCGTGCCCTTTTTTGGATAGAATTAGCTTAGCTCCACCTTCATTGATCTCTACTTGGCCTTTAACCCAAATGGGTTCTCCCGCTTTTAAGAGGGTTTCGTTCTCTAAATAGATATCTGAGAAGGCCACAGTATCAATCTGTCCTGTTTTGTCCTCGAGGGTTAGAAACGCCATTCGGTCTCCGCGTTTTGTAATAATTTCTCTTGAAGAGACTATTTCAACGCCTACAAAGACCTCTTTAGAACTCGTAGAGGTTAAACAGTCTGAGATAGAGGTGGTGGTGTAACATTCAAGTTCCTCAGAAAAATCGTCAAGAGGATGGCCAGAGACGAAAAATCCGATCGTCTCTTTTTCCAATTTTAATTCATAAAGTCTAGGCCATGGAGTTTCATGAGGATAGGAAACTTTTCTGTGAGTGAAGCTTGAGTCTTCTTCTGGGCCCAAAAGATCAGAAAAGGAGGGTTGCAGATCGTCTTTGGTTTTTTGTAGGGCAGAGCCCATCTGTAAGGCTTCATCGATTGCCTTAAAGAGAGAGGCTCTGTGAATTTTAAAACTATCTAAAGCGCCAGCTTTTACAAAAGCTTCTAGGACTCTCTTATTCACGGTACGGGTATTACCACGGGCGCAAAGATCAAAGAGATCCGTGAAGGGGCCCCCCTTTTTTCGTGCCTCTAAAACAGAGTCGATAGCAATCTGTCCTACCCCTTTAATAGCGCCTAAACCAAAGCGAATTTGAGATTCGGTGAGTACAGTAAAGTCGGTGTCACTTTCATTGATGTCAGGTGGAAGGACATCGATATGATGCCTTTTAGCATCGGCGATATATTTTGTGATCTTGTCGGTGTTCTCACGCTCGGTTGAAAGCAGGGTTGCATAAAATTCGACAGGGTAATGAGCTTTGAGAAAGGCTGTTTGGCAGGTGATCACTGAGTAAGCGGCTGCATGGGATTTGTTGAATCCGTAACCTGCGAAGTTGGCCATCAGATCGAAAAGTTTTTCCGCCTTAATAGGATCGTGATTATTTTTAGCTGCCCCTTCCAAAAAGACAGTCTTTTGCTTTGCCATCTCTTCAGGCTTCTTCTTTCCCATTGCACGACGGAGAAGATCGGCCCCTCCTGCAGTATAGCTAGCAAGTTTCATTGCGATCTGCTGAACCTGTTCTTGATAAACCATGATTCCGTAAGTTTCTTGCAGAATAGGTCTCAGCTCTTCAAATTCATATTGAATAGGAATGGTTCCGTGTTTACGGCCGATAAAATCATCTAGCATCACCATGGGGCCTGGACGATAGAGAGAAATAATAGCTACGATATCTGCAAAGCAGTCAGGGCGTGCCTTTTTGAGAAGATCTTGCATTCCGGAACTTTCTAACTGGAAAATTCCGAAGGTGTCCCCCTTTGAAAGCATCTCATACATTTTTTTATTAGCTAAATCTAAATGAGAGAGTCTAAATTCATTTTCGGGATATCGATTATTAACAAGTCTCTCAGCTGACTGTAAAAAGGTGAGGGTCTTAAGTCCTAAGAAGTCGAACTTGATTAAGCCTATCTCCTCAGCTTTTTTCATGTCGAACTGAATCACCAGTTCATCATTTTTCCCTCGATAAAGAGGACAGTGCTCGACCATGGGCCGATTAGAAATTACAATCCCCGCAGCATGGATAGAGGCATGACGAGCCAATCCTTCTAAAGATCGGCATACAGAGAACAGATGATGTAGCTTAGGATCATTGGCTGTGAGATCTCTCAGTCTTGATTCCTGTTCGAATGCTTTATCTAAAGTAATATTGACCGTCTCTGGAACCAGCTTTGCTATCTTATCGACTTCACTGACCGGCATTCCAAAGGCTCGGCCTACGTCTCGAATAACTCCGCGAGCTTGAAGTTTTCCGTAGGTGATAATTTGAGCGACACACTCTTTGCCATACTTATCAACGACATACTTAATAATCTGGTCTCTTTTATCCATGCAAAAATCGACGTCAAAATCGGGAAGAGAGATCCGTTCCGGATTTAGAAAGCGTTCAAAGAGAAGTCCATGTTCTAGGGGATCAAGTTCAGTAATTCTAAGACAGTAAGCTACCAAACTACCTGCACCTGAACCCCTACCAGGTCCGACAGGGACTCCATGATCTTTAGCATAGCCGATAAAATCAGAAACGATTAAGAAGTAGCCGATAAATCCCATGGAGGTGATGACGTTGAGTTCTTTCTCAAGCCGATCATCATATTTTTTTCTCTGCTCCGAAGTTAGTTTTTTTCCTTCAATCTGTTCTTTCTCAGAAAGGATTCGGTCTAAACCAGCTTTTGCTGAATCAATAATAAATTGCTCTGCTGTTTTTCCATCGGGGGGGTCAAATTTTGGGAAGTGGTAGATCTTTTTCCCTTTTTCATCATCAAACTTAAATTCAAAGGTACATTTTTCAGCAATAGCCATGGTGTTATTAATGGCTTCAGGACAGTAGGAAAATTCTTCTTTCATTACCGCTTGAGGTTTAAAGTAAAACTCATCACTTGCGATATTTTGGGCTGAGGGATCTTCTAGGGTTCGCCCAGTTTGGATTGCTAATAAAACTTCCTGAGCAAAAGCCTCTTTTTGAGTTAAGTAATGGCAATCGGCAGTTGCGATTAGCGGGATTCCCAACTCTTTTGATAACTCTTGAAAGCGTTGGTTAACCAACATCTGTTGGGGAATTCCATTTTGTTGGAGTTCCAAATAAAAATTTCCCTTAAAGAGATTGCGATAGAAAATAGCGGCTTCTCTAGCTCGATCCATGTCACCGAGAAGACAGAGATTTGAAACCTCACCTTTAAGGCAGGCTGAAGTAGCTATAAGTCCTTCACAGTGTTCTTTTAAAATATCTTTATCAATTCGAGGTTTATAATAAAAGCCCTCTAGAAATCCGCTGCTCACTAGTTTACAAAGATTTTGGTATCCGATTTCATTTTGAACCAAAAGAATTAGGTGGTTCATTCCAGAACGGCTAGTGGAGTAGGGGGCTACCTCTTCATCTCCACTGGTATTATTACCTCGGAGAAATCGATTTCCAGGAGCTAAATAGACTTCACAACCCAGGATGGGTTTAAGGCCATATTTTTTAGCATAGAGATAGAAGTCTAGGGCTCCGAACATATTGCCATGATCGGTGAGAGCTAAGGCCGCCATTTTATCGTTCGAAGCAGTTTTAACTAAATCTTCAATACGAATCGTGCTGTCCAATAGACTATAATTGGAGTGCACATGTAGATGTGTAAACTCTGCTGCCATTTTGTAAGTTCTCGACCCCTAATTAAATAATTACTGAATAAAAGTTCCTACCCGCTCTTTGCGTATCCAGGCTTCATCGTTAAAATAATGAGGGAAGAAAACAAAAAATTCATAAATGTAATAATAGATTCTTTCGAATACTGTGAGTGAGGTTGCGGTCATGCTTTCTTTAACCAACGGATCCCAGCTTGAATACCAGATAAACATGGCTTTACCTTTTAAGTTTTCTAGGGGTACAAAACCCCAGGCTCTGCTGTCATAGCTTTGGTCTCGATTGTCGCCTACTGCAAATAGATAACCCTCAGGAATCTGGATTTCATCCATGAATCGTGATGCACTTTGAGAGTTTTCATTAATCAGAATGACGTAATGTTTTTTATCTCCGAGCTGTTCTAAATAAAGAGTTTTGAGCTCTTTCATATCGATGTCGTACATAACATCGCGATTAGGAAATATAGATTTTTGCACCTCTTGCCCATTGATGTAGAGAGCCCCATCTCTGAAGGCCAGTTTATCTCCGGGAAGTCCTACGGCTCTTTTTACATAAGTGATTTCAGGGGTTCTAGGGGCCTGAAATAAAATAACATCTCCCCGTTTGACACTGCCGGTGCGAAATAAAATTTTATTGGTCATGGGAATGCGAAGGTCATAAGCGCATTTCAAGGCATATAACCTGTCCCCAGTCTTGAGCGTGGGCTCCATAGATCCTGTAGGAACGACATAGGGCTCTACTACGCTCCACCGCAACGCAAATAGAGCCGCGAGCATAAGCACAAGCTGTGTATGTTGTTTAATAAAACCCATCGTAATGACTCTCTTTCAGTAAAAAACAGATACCCGTTTAAGATAGACGGCATGATAGGGGACACTTGAGGGGATTTCAAGAAAGTAAGATAGGGGCTGATGCGTAGCGTCGCAATATTACTAAGGCTATACTCTCCACCTCTCGCAATGGGGTTTTTGTGATGGAGATCTAGGATCTCTAATAAATAGGTGAGAGGGTTAGCGCAGCAGGTGCGCCACGCCGCGCCGAATAAGCTTACCCAAACTGAGATTAGGTATTAAAAATTCACTCTAAAGCCTGCGGTTGCGTAGCTACTACCTAAGTCGAACATTGTGCTATCGCTTAGGTTGATTTTTTTGGGAATTAAGTAGTGATAGGTGCCTTCAAAACCGAAACTCACCTCTCTACCTACGATGAAGTCAATTCCGATCCCTGCATTAAGTCCCAGAGTCGTGACAAAAGTGTCGCTACCTGCGGTTACGATTTTACTGGCGTCAAAAGAAACATCATTGAAGTTAAATGAGCCCTCAAACTTTAAGAAGGGAATAAATCGACCTATCGGGAATGAAGCCTGTGTTCCAATGTTAATTGCGGAAACAGTGAGCTTTCCTGAAGCGGCTCCTGACTTGTGATACGAAGAGGCTCTATGGGTACTCACTCTTAAAGCAAAAGGGGCGATCGCCTCCCAGGTAAAATGCAGTCCAAGCATTGTAGCGTTTGAAAAATCTTTTTGGAAGTCATTGAATGGAACCATGAGTCCTATATCAACTCCTAAACGACGCTCTAATTTAGAATAATGCTCTAAATCTTCTGCATTGTTTCCGCTAGCAAGTCTTCGAGTTGCCTTGTTGTCGTTGTGCTGGGCGTTATTGGCAAGAGGGGAAGCTTTGGGATGTAGCGAGTCGAGCGATTCGACCTCGGGCTGCACTTTTCTTAAGACTGGCCTGTTATCACTGTCGGCTATGAGTCCTTGAGAGAAGAAAATTGAGGTTAAAGTTAATGATCCAAAAATAAATTTATTCATATTGTATTTCATATCTAGTTTATCGGAATGGGAGAGGTGTTCTTGAGTAAATAAGTATAAAAAGGTCAAATTACTTAATAGAAACAGCCTTTTTGGCGTGCTCTACAGTTGCGTTAAGTCGATAATCTCCACGTGAAAGCCATTTCTCAATAAAACAGTAAAGGATAATAAACAGATATCTTGAACCCATCTCTTTAACTTTGAGTTTCGACTCACCTGTTTTTCTATTAACCCAGGTATTGGGAAGCACTGCATAACTGTAACCTCGTACAATGGCTTTCAAAGGAAGTTCCACTGTGAGGTTGAAGTGCGGACTTATGATGGGTTCAACCCCTCGGAGAGTATCTTTAGAGTAAAGTTTAAAGGCATTAGTGACATCGTTATATCGAATCCCAAATAAGCACTGAATAAAGCGATTCACCATTCGATTTAAAACCAATTTAAAAAGAGGATAATCAACAACCTTTGACTCTTTTTCCCATCGTGAACCAAAAACACAGTCTACCTTTTGAGCAATCATAGCTCGATAAAAACGAACTAAATCTTGGGGGGTATCCGATGCGTCAGCCATATAGATAGCAACAGCCTCTCCTTTGAATTGGTTAAGTCCACAGCGAACGGCATAACCAAAACCATTTGGTGGGGCATTTCTAATGCATCTTAATTCATTTATAGACTGAGAAAGGTTTTCCAGGATTTCAGAGGTGTTGTCAGTTGAACTGTCATTAATAACTAAGATTTCGTGAGGGATTGATTCGCTTTTTAAATGTTTCGAGAGTTGCGAAACGGTACTTTCAATGCATTCCTCCTCGTTGTGGGCGGGTATAATAATGGAAAGTTTCATGCGACCTTTTTGGGTAGAGATTCAATACTTAGTGTAACCATTTCTTCTAGAATAGTATCGATGTTGTAACGATAAGACCAATTCGGATAATCACTTTGAAATCTTCTTACATCACTGATCCACCAAATATGATCACCCGATCGAGCTTGATCCAGGAGCTGATACTTAAAAGGTGTGTGAGTTAATTTTTCTATTTTTTCGATAGCTTCTAAAACAGAGCAATTACTATGGCGACTTCCCCCAATGTTATAAACCGCTCCTGTCTTAGGACTTTGGAAAAAGTGCCAGAATGCATTTACCAAATCATAAGAGTGAATATTGTCTCTTACCTGTTTTCCTTTATATCCATAGATATTATAAGATTTCCTATTAACTCCGCAGTGAACCAAATAGGCCAGAAAGCCATGAAGTTCAGCTCCAGAATGCATGGGGCCTGTTAAACAACCCCCTCTAAATACGCCGGTTTTCATTTCGAAATATCGGCCATATTCTTGAACAAGAATATCGCCAGCTACTTTACTAGCCCCAAATAAGCTGTGTTTTGAATGATCAATTGACATCGATTCATCAATTCCAAATTGGAAATAGGGATGTTTAGAATCTATTTCCCAACGTAATTTAGTTTCAACAAGGGGTAGATTATTGGGTGTGTCCCCATAAACTTTGTTGGTTGATGTAAAAATGAAGGTGGCTTCAGGACAAAATTGCCGTGTGGCCTCGAGTAGAACCAGGGTTCCATTAGCGTTAACGGTGAAATCGGTGAAGGGTTCGCGAGCCGCCCAATCATGGCTAGGTTGTGCAGCCGTGTGCACAACTAGTTTGATTTGGGTTCCATGCTTTTTAAATAGTTTGAAAATTTCCTCTTGGTTTCTAATGTCGATTGAATGGGAACTAAAGTTTTTTAATTTTTTAGAAAGTCTTTGAGTATTCCAGGCTGTAGAACTTTCTTTTCCGAAAAAATAACTTCGAAGATCATTGTCAATGCCGACAACTTCAAATCCTTTGTCATGAAAAAAATGAGCTGATTCACTTCCGATAAGTCCCGATGAACCCGTGATGATTGCAATAGCCATAAGATCCCTTTTTGCTTTTTCAAGTGAAAGAATGCTTTAATAAATTTTCGTTGCAGCTTAACCAATCTTTAATGTCATAGGCTAAGTTCTTAACGGTTTTTTTAGGATTCCAATCGAAAGCTGATTTTGCTTTTGAGCAGTCCGAGATATACCAAGGAATATCGACCGCAGGTGAATCTTTTTCACTTCCGATCGCAACTGAATTTCCTGTGACCTCTTGACAGATTTGAGTGAGCTCAAAAAGTGAGGTAGAACATTCGTTCCCCCCGCCAATATTATAGGTTTCAGATTGTAAGCCGGGTTTACTTTCAATTTGCTTTTCTAGCAAAGAGATAAGATCTTCAATATGCAGGAGATCTCTGACCTGTTTTCCTGTTCCCCCAAAACCTGTGTACTTAAGTCCTTGTTTGAAGAAGTGGCGAGCAACCCAAAGTGTGTAAACCCCTTGATCGGTTTTACCAAACTGTCCCGGCCCTGCAATGACTCCACATCGGTTAATGATTGATTTGAGACCATAGGTGAAAGCATATTCTTGAACTAAATACTCCGAGGCTAGTTTGCTAGTTCCATAAAGAGAACGGCTAGAGTCACTGGGAAATTGCTCTGAAATTCCTTTTGATGTAATTCCAGAGAGAGTTTGATGTTTTGCTAATTCGAATCGGGTAGGGCCCTCTACCAGATTTAATTCTTTTAAAGGAACGATTGAATAAACTCTCGATGTTGAAAGAAAAATAAATAGTCCACAAGAGTGTCTGGCTAATTCAAGACAGTTGAGGGTTCCAGTTAAATTGGTTTCTAGTAAATACTTTGGAGAGGAGTTAAGCCCAGCTAAGACACTGGGTTCAGCCGAACATTCAATAAAAATATCCCATGACTCTTTAATAGATTCAAAGTCTGATGGATTTCTAATGTCTCCATGAATAAACTCTATTCCCTGTTCACGAAATTTGGAGAGATTAATTTCAGAGCCTCTGCGTTTTAGGTTGTCAAAAGCCACTACCCGACCTTGGGGATATCTATTTTTAAAGTGAAGAGCCAAAGAGGATCCCACAAAACCGGCTCCGCCTGTGATTAGTATTTTCATGAAGTTATCGTTTTTTTAAAGAGTTAGTGAAGACCCTTTAAGTGTAACACTTAGAGCGTAAATGAGGCAATTCGCAGGTCGCAATAATCAAATCAAGTTTAGGATTAAGAAACAAAGCGTCTAGCACTGTCCTTGCACTCTGGCGGTGTGCAACTGGCCGTAAGGCTAAGTTGCAGTAGGAAGAGTGGCTAAGAGGAATACACTGTGACGGTATGAGGCGTCATATTTATCAAAAAACAGGAGAGATGCGAGTGCGGTATTTTTTAGTTCTTTTTGTAACATTGAGTTCAATTTTAACAGCAGCAGATGACCACATTTCAGCTCGAGTGGACCCACCCATTAATCCAGAAACGAATAAAGCTAGGCCCATAGCTATTGAATTAAAGAATTTATCCCCCTCTCTAATGATCCTCAAAGAGGCCATAAAAAAAGGGATCTTTACTCTTTTAATCAATTCTAAAACCCACAAGATTTCTTCCCCCTCTGGAAAGGTTTTTAAAGTAAGTCTACTAACCGAAGATCAACTTAATAAATTATTTCAAGAGATGGCAGAGCAAAAACATATTCCATTTTGTTATCCAGAGGATGGATGCTATGCGAGAGCCCATGAAATGACCCAACTAATGGAGAAAAAGGGGGTAGTAACAGGCAAGGTGTTTTTAGAGGGAGATCTTAGAGTTGAAACCACAAATGCCCCGAAAGGCTTTGTCGAGTGGTGGTATCATGTAGCGCCATTCGTAGCTGTGAAAAAAGAGGGTAAAACGATCCTGTATGTGATTGATCCTTCGTTATTTAAAAAACCAGTCACTATAGATGAATGGGTTAAATTACAGACCTCTCATAAAAATGGGAAGATAGATGAGATCTACCACACTAAGAGGTATAACTATCTTCCAGGTGCTAAAAAAGAGGAGCTAGATAGTTATCAATCACAAGACATCACAGATACAAAACAAACTCTGCAGAGCTATTTACAGATTCAGTTAGAGCGAATTAAGGAAAAGAAATGAGAATTGTGGCACTCATTTTATTAATAGGTGCCAATTTTTTTGGAGAGGGCTTAGCTTTTAAGAATTCTAAGCCTGAAAAAAGCGTCATGTCAGAAAAAAAGTTTTTAGAACTTATGGATTCAGTGAGATCTGTAATGACTCATAATGAGGGATATCAAATTACTTTTAAAAAACACGCGGGAATCTATTATTTAAAATCTAATAATCCCAGATTTAAAGTCCTAGAAAGCCATCTAAAAGAGGCTGAAACCCATGGCAAGTCGATAAAACTAAGAGTTGAAAGTTCAAGTTTAGAGATCTTAGATTCGGTCCCCTGATTTTTTTGTTTTATTAAAAGTCTAAAACTAGTATTGCTCTCTTGTGAGATTGCATTTTATTCTCTTGATATTAATTGGGATCGGTATTCAATCCTCTTTGACTGGAACCTTATCCCCTGAATCTGAATTAGAGACTTTAGCCAAATCTCCTTATTGGCTGAGGCTTATTCATTATGAGAAAAGTTTTTGGGGAGGGTACCGAAGTCGAGTTGAGGGAGGTGAATTCTTTTTTTCTCCTGAGGGTAAGAGCAATCCTTACTTAGAAATGCAGGCAACTCTTGCTGCTATGTCAAAAGATATTGAAGTGGGACGATTGAAACAGCACCCTCAATGTGCCTTTCCAGAACGTTATCGTTTTCTTAAAGAGGGCTTAAAGCTAAAAACTAAAGATGTCTTATGCTCTAAGTTGAATGAGTATTTGGATAAGCTTAACCCTGAATCGGTAACTCTCGTCTTTTCTAGCGCCTATCCCCACAACCCAGGATCTATGTTTGGGCATACCTTTTTGCGGATTAACTCTAAATCGAAGAATCAAAAAAAACAGGATCTTTTAGATTGGGGAATTAGTTATGCGGCTCAAGTAGAGAATGATGAAAATGGGTTTGCGTTTGTCTATTTGGGACTTACTGGAGGGTATCGAGGACAATTTTCACTCCTTCCCTATTACGCTAAAGTTAATGAATATGTGAACAATGAAAGTCGAGATGTTTGGGAGTATGAGTTAAATCTTAATCGTGAGGAAACCTATCGACTTATAAGAAATGTTTGGGAGGTCGAAACTAATAGTTTTTTTGACTATTACTTTTTAGATGAAAACTGTTCCTATCAATTACTTGCATTTCTTGAAGTTGCTAAGCCTGATTGGGAATTGACCGATTTTCCCATTTATGTGATTCCGGGGGAAACTATTAAAAAGGTTTCTGCAATTTCGGGTGCGATTAAAAATATTAAGTATCGTCCGTCTTTGCAAAAAAAGATGATGGGAAATTATGAGAAGTTAGAGAGGTCTCAAAAAAATAGTTTTCAAAACATTATTGCATATAAGACAACGCCCCAAGAGGTCAGTGATATAGAAGTATTAGATGAAGTATCGGACTATCTTCTTTACGTTAAAAAGAAAAAAGAAAATGAGTTAAATGAAAGTGAGAAAAAACTTTTTAGACAGGTTTTGGTTCAGCGCAGTACTCTAGGGAAGTCTAATCAAGAAAATGACTCCATGGGAAATCTTATGGATTCTTCTCGTCCCGATTTAGCTCATAACACGTATAGATTGGGCTTGTCTTCTGGGGTTGAACATAGGCAACACCCTTTCCTTGAGACCCAATTCTTTCAAGATATTCAATTCAAATTTGCGTTTCATGATCTTTTAAATAGTGATCTGGGATATACCCCTTTTTCTCAGGTTGATTTTCCGGCGGTAACGCTGAGATATTATTTAAAGAGTTATCAGTTAAGGTTTGAAAATATTCATATTTTGTCTCTAACTTCGCTGTCTCCATTGGCCGATCTTGATAAACATCCTTCTTGGACATTTCATCTTGAAGTATTGTCTCCGAAAGATCTCTCCTGTAATCACTGCCAGGTTTTTCATTTCGATCTGGGAGGTGGAGGAGCTATTGGGGTGGGTAAAAATAAGGCGATATTTTATAGTTTAGGGGTCGCACAGATAGAGGCCGGAAATAGTTTTCGATTGAGATATCGTGTGATTCCTAAATGGCAAATGGGAAGTATTATCTATCTTTTTGAAAAATATAAAATCCAGCTGCAGTCGAGCTGGTTATGGGATCTTTTTCAAAGGGAGCGAAGAGCTCAGTTCTTTGAGTTTCAACTTAATCAGTCGTTAGCGTTGAGTCAGATCTGGGAATTAAGATTCATGACTCAGGCAGTTATCTCTTCCCAGGAGAACTCTTCTTTCTATGAAGGAAAATTTTCTCTGAATTATTATTTTTAATTTTCCGTAAAATGACCATGGTATAAAACTCAAATATACTTTCCCCTTTTTTTATTTATAATTCTAAGAATGAAGTAAAAGTGTTTTATTATCGCTGAAAGGATAAATATGAAATACGTATTAACGTTAGTCGTGAGTTTTTTAGCTCTACTCCCAACCCTCTCCATGGCAGCTGCGGCAAAAAGCACTCTAGGAATGAATGATGTAGGAACTGATGGCTGTGGTTTAGGTTGGCAGATAACTCAGAAGAAAAGTTTTTTAGCTACCACAACTCGTGGAACTACCAATGCCTTTCTTCCCCCCTCGTTTGGAATGAGCTTTGGAACTATGGGATGCGATAAACACAATTTTGCTAAAAATGAAGAGGCTGGAATTACCTTTGCACTTGCTAACCAAGAAAATTTATCTATTGAGTTAGCAAAAGGGGAAGGGGAGTATGTAGCTGGATTTGCTCAGGCGCTAGGCTGCAGTGATGTAGTCACCTTGGGACGTAGGATTCAATCTAAATACTCTGAAATCATTCGAGAGAACGATTCTGCAGTTCAAATGTATAAAAATGTAAAAACTCAGATCGCACAGGATCCTGAACTATCAGCTTCTTGTGGCGTTTAAGATAGATTGTGGAGGTTTTATGAAGGTTATTTTCTTTGCTCTAGTTTTGTCGTTTGCGAGTTACTCTCAAATTTATAGCGGAGAGTTTTCTGAAATTCATTCATCGGGTGGGATCTGTGACCAGATTTTTCAGGTGTCTCAATATAATGCTAACTTTATTTTGACTGGGATGGGGGGAACTACAGCTGTTCTCAATTATCAGAATAAAAACAAAACTGGATTCCTGCACGGCCTGACACAGTTTGGGCTTTATGGAGTTATGGGAGATTTCAAAGTCGAGAAAAGCTTTCCAAAAGGGGAAAATCAAATATTTGTTGAGGCAGAGGGGCTGGTGGATCGTAAGTTTTTGGCATTTACTCAAAAGATCAGCATAGAAAGTCCCTCTGGACAGGCTATTTGCAGTGCGAGCGCTGGATTTTCTTCGTTTAATTAGAGTAGAAAAGTGAGCCTGGGATGGGTTTTTGAGTTTTTTGATTAAAAGACTCCATTGTTTGTTTTAATTGTGGTACTGGCTTCACCATGGAAAACTCGGTCTGTTCATCATGTCGATTACCTAAGGGTATTTTAAAGTGTGAATGTTGTTTTGCAATTCAATGTAAGAACTGCATACAGAAACTAAAAAAAGAGAGCTTCTCTTTTTTAGAAGTAATTCCTAAGGAACTTTCCTATCGAAAATATTGTGGATCCTGTTTTGATGAAAAGGTAGCTCCTGCCCTGGAATCTTATCGTGAAGTTATGACGCGGGCTAAAGAGGTTTTTATTTTTTCTAAAAGCCAAGGAGAGGAAACTCGACTTATTAGGCGAACTGAGAAACCGATTAAGGTTACTAATTGCGATGACCGAAATGAAATAATTATGAGGTTAGCTTTTTTTGCGGCTCAGTCTAATTTTAACGCTCTCGTCGATGTGGTAGTGACCTCTGAAAAGAAGAGAAATGAGGGCTATCAAACGACAAAATGGCAGGGGATTGGTGTTCCAGTTAATGTGGATGCCGACAAATATAATTCTCGATAGATGAAGTGGAAAATCGAGCCTTTCTTTATCAGTTATAAAAATAAAATTCAAATGGCATGCAGCTTGCTTTACTCCTCTCTCTAGAGTCGTTTTAACTATTTTTATTGGGGAGTTTAACCATGAAAAAAAAGATTGTCTTTGGATTGGCGCTTCTTGGTGTGGGGTTTTATACTCCTCTGTTACTGGCTGCAACAACAGACTCTAACATTGAAACAAAGATAAATTTTTGCAATAGAGATGAAGGAAAAATATTTATTTCAGTAGCTTATAAGCCAGATGAGAATGCCAATTTAATGGCTCGAGGTTGGTGGGGAATTGAACCGAATAAATGCTCAGAGCTGTCATTTCCAATATCAGGGGATAAAATTCTAGTTTACGCCCAATCATTCTCTAAAATATATCAATGGCTAGGTGAGACCAAGCTTTGTATAAACACAGTCGATATTTATAACTTAGAGAATGCGGGTACGATTTCCTGTAATGAATCGGAACAGGAGATTAGGCCCTTTAAAGAGTTTTCAATAGCTAATTTAAGAACTGCCACAGGAGAAGAAATTCCTAAGATCGAATTTAAACTTTCCGATGCGACTAAGGTAGGAGGGGGTGTAAAGTTTTGTAATGATACCTCGGAAGATATTTTTATTTCGTCTGCCCAAAAGAGATCGAGCGATGCTAAAACCACAGTCAATGGTTGGTTGATGGCTAAACCTGGAAAATGTTTTGAGGTAGATCGAAAAGAGGAGGCTAGTGAAATTCTCTATTTCGCTACTTCATCTAATGGATCTCATAAATGGCGAGGTAATGTCCCCTTGTGCACCAATGATTATGATGGGTTTAATCATCCAGATGCTGAAATTATGGACTGTTCGTTAAATAAATTGAAAATGGAGTATTTCCAAAAAGAGGCACTTCCGACCTCTGGAGAATATGGGCATCATTTTAAAACTAATGAAGCTTATGTAGCTCGTTCAATGATGGACATTTGCAACTCTCGAAGTGAAGAAAATAGTATTCTTGTTGCTATTGCTTGGAAAGATGCTGAATTCAGTGGACAGGTAATTTCAAAAGGCTGGTCTACTCTTAAAGGTGGAGAGTGCGTTAAAGATCTTGTGATTGATGCAGAAGAGGTATGGCTTCACGTTGAAAATTCGGACGGTACTTTGCTTATTGAAGGGCCATTAGAAGCTTGCGTTAACAATATCAACGCTTTTAAGTTCTCTAAAGCAACTGAAATGGCATGTAACGGACCCGATGAGTTGAAAGTTAAGTTTGCCGCTAAACCGATTGCTGCTGGAAAAGTTAGGATGGATATTCCTTAAGAGAAGTTTGAAAAGGGGTTGGCTTGATAGCTAGGCTCTTTTTTATTTGTAACGGGTCACAGATCTATCGCGCTCTTTCTTTTATTTGTATGTCCCCGCCTAGCTGATATCTGATTTCGGCATTGCAGCAAAACCGGCATACCGGGTTGCGGTCAAGGCGCCAGGCAATTGCGCAAGAGTTTGAAGACGCTGGCAGCTAGAGGGTCCAAAGTATCTCGTTCCTTTTCGTTAAATTCATCAGGTTCAAGTTGAATAATGGCTTGTACTTCTCTGTGACTCCCAAAAGCGATCTGGAAGAACCTTCGCCTATCTGCAGAAGTGGCTCGGCTAAACCCAGTCCCAAAGACAGAGCAAGATTCTACCGTATTGCTCTTGGCAGTTTTCGTGAAAGTATAGGAGCTCTTCAATTACTTGAGATTCATAACGCTGAATTGAATGAAATCACGGACAAACTCGCTCGTCACCTTTACAAATTATGCAAAGCCCTCGAGTGATGGCTAGTCCTCTAGCCGTTATTTATAAAGAACCGAACTATCGCGAAACGTTACTACTTAAAATCAGGACTATTTTCCCAAATTATTTTTAGCCCAATCCAAGGTTTGAACAGCTAAATCAAGAGTAGCCTGAACCTCTTCATCCGTGAGATCAGCAATATCTTCCTCATAACGACGAATAGTAGCAAACTGTCCTAAATCTAACATCTCCTCAGAACGAGGAACTTCTAAGTCGGCTGGAAATAGCTCTAATACAATTCCCATTTCATGAACAAAAGGAGTCGCAATTTCTCGTGAGCAGAGAACTGCTTTGAGAGCCTTTTCTATGGCTTGCTCTAGATGGAAAAAAATATTCTCCCGTCTTCCCATCTTAACTTGAATAAGGCCTCTAGCAGTCTGCAGATCTCCCTCGGCAATTCGAAGTAACTCCACAGAATATTCTTTTTTAAATTTTCGTTTTTTTGTCATTGATAAACTCCTTGGAGTTAGTATGAAAAGTACAGTTACCATCTTCCCAGACAACCCAAGCAATCCCACCTATCTCTCGTTGGGTTAAAAACTCTGTTCTTTTTTTCCAAATAAGATCAACTGGGAATTGAGATAGAGGCATGAGCTTTCTCAATTTGATTCTTGCCTTAGTCAAATTTTCAGAATCTTCTACTACTATTAAAAAATCAAAATCGGATTGATCCGTGGCTTTATTTTCCGCTGCCGAACCAAAACTATAAATCGCTAAAGGATGAACAGTTGATGAAATAAGCTGAGAGATGCGAAGAACTTCTGTTTTTTGAAACTCAGGGTCCAGTGGCTTTCGCGTTACTCGTAAAGGTCTCATCTTTTTACTATAGAGTTCCTTGGGGCTGATTAAAAGCGAAGAAAAATTGCGAATGTTTTGTGGGGGTTTCCAAATGGAACGCAATACGAATCAAATAGGGGGGGATAAAATTGAATTTTAAGACGCTTAATGGGTAATTATAACTTATTGATTTAATTTAAATAATTCAAAGAAAGTAATTCTAGTTTTTGTAGCCAGACCCGTTATTTTTATTTTAGTCTAAAATCATTAACCTTGGGTTCGAATGCCTCGAGCTGAAAGCAAAGTTCTAATAAGCTCTCTTTTATCCCCTTGAATTTCTATTTTACCCTCTTTGTTTTCGAGACTGTAGGTTCCGCCAGAACCACACCGGTTTTTTAGCTCCTTAGTTAAATCTTTTAGAAAGACATTAATCTTGGGTAGATTATCTATGACTGTGACAGTTTTTCCTGAGCGACCGGCTTTTTCTATACGTAATAGAGCGATGAAGTTAGAGGATTTAAGTTTGATTTCAACTTCACATTTACAGTAGATTAGTAGCTCTCGGCATTTGGGACATTTTTGATTTAACTTAGGATCAGTTGAAAAGATAAGTTTACTATCTGTCATAATAAATTTTATCCTTGCCATCGTACTAGGCGCATCTCTTTCCCTCCATGGGTAAAGTGATGGGTTTCCTGGGTTGGGGTTTTAAGCCCATTGAGAAAACTCCGCCAAGAATGAGCATCTGGACAAATACAACCTCCAATGATTCGACCTGAATAACTCTCTGAGAGTTTTTGAATATAGATTCCAAGGCGATTGTAGAGAGCTGAAATAGAGGAGTTTTTTGCGAGTCTGTTTCCATAGGGTGGGTTTAATAAGATTAGGATGTTTCCCTCTGGGGAAAAGTTGGGCTGAATTTCAAAAATATCCCCTTCAATGATTTCAAATTTGGAATTTATTGAAAATGCGGCTGCGTTCTCTTTGAGAGTTGAAGCGGCATCCGAATTTAATTCATTAAATAGAAGCCGTGGGTGTGGGGTTGAGGTAAGTTTCTCTGAAATTTTCCGTCTTAAAAAGCGCATTGTGGCTTCTGAGGTGCAGGGGAATATATCGCATGAGAACTGCCTTAAAAAGGCTCCAGGTCCAGCTCCAGAAAGAACAATGAGAGATTCAAATCCAAATGTTCCCGAACCCGCAAAGGGGATAAAAACAGAGCTCACGGGATGAGTTGGTTCGACACCGGCCAATACCCATCGGGTGCAAGCTGCGGCTTGATGTTCTGGAAGTGGCGCTGTCGCCAGTAATTTCGCCTTATAGCCACGTTTGTATAAGGGATCTCCACAAAGGCTTACCGATATTCTCAAAAAATCTGATCGTAACTCAATTTTGAATCGGAGAACCCCTCCTTCAGAGACATGATTAACCTTAGCAATCCGACAAAGATTTTCCCGAAGTTTTCCTGATGCGGTGGTAAATCCATTTGAAACATCGGCAGTGACATGAATGGGAATCTCTCTATTGGGAAGAATGTCATTCCAGGGGACTCTATTTAAAATGGCATCGACCTCAGTCCACTGGTTGCATTTAGACTCTAGAATCATCCACTCCACATCGTGAGCCGTGGTAAGTCTAAGCATGATCTCTAAACCCTGACGCCAATCGCAGCGGTGAAGTTTTACAGTTCCTTTTAAAAGTGTGATTTTAGGTTCGAACTTATACTTTTGAAGAGGGGTTTTAACTAAAGAAATGACCTCTTCATGAAGCAACTCCAACCAACCTGGAGCAGGGCGAATATAAAAGACATGGGGGCTGGCGGTAATGGGCACTACAGGCATAAGGTACCAAAAGGTATCAAAAGGTATGGCTTTACTTTTGGCGGGACTACCCAAAGTAAAGCCATACCTTTTGGTATATTCACTTATTAAAATCCTTATGTCATCTTTAACTTAGCCCCAATTATTAGTGAGGAGAGAGATCTTTGAACCCTGAAGCCTATTGTGCTGATATTTTAAGAGTGACTGAAGGGGAGGTATTTCTTTCAGTTGGAGACAAGCAACTTGCTCAGTATCTTAATCCCTCTTACAAAACCGATATTTGTTTAGGAAAAGGATTGTCCCTGCCCGATCTCTTTAGTTCTACCTCTATTGGAAATAGAACTCTGTTTCGTCTCCGGGAGGTTAAGTTCAAATTAGAGGAACGTTTGGTAACTAAGGCCCTAGAGCAACTTAAGTCTGGGCTTCGTCAGATGCAGTACTTAATTCCTGAAGCGATAGTCGATCGTATTGAAATTGTCCTACCTTTAAAGGGAAGAGGTCTGAAGAAAGAGGAGCATAAGTTCCTTGGAACTGCCCTGAATATAAACCGATTTATTTTAATCGGTGAAGATAAAGAGGCTATAACTATTGGAGAGGGGATTAGTTACCCTGTTTCGATACTGTTATTGTAAAACCATATCTTGGGGGGATGGTGGGGAGGTGCGTCCAACCCAAAGTAAAGCCGTACCTTTTGGTGCCTTTTGGTGGTACCTTTTGGTGCTTGCTACCTACGGCAAGCTTTAGGAAAATTATAAGATGACAAAGACCTGCCTTATTTTAGATTTAGATGACACGCTTTATGACGCGGAGGCTGCCTATGCTTATGCTCTTAAAGCGATAGGAATCGATCCCCTCTCTGAGGAATTTTTAATAGCGCGTCAGATAATTAAGTCTCGATTGGGAGAGGGGCATGTGGGGGCTAGAAATCGAATTCTCTATTTCAAGCAGTTACTCGATACAAATAATCAATATTCTCATGGTGCAGTTTTAGATCTGATGCAGGCCTATGAAAAAAAAATAGCTGAACATATTGGTGAGCAATGGAGAAGCTTGGAACGCCAAAAACTTTTTGAGGGACGATTAGGTAAATTGCCTAAAATAATTTTAACTAATGAAAATATTAGAACCCAGATGATTAAACTAAGAGTGATAGATCCTACTGGGAGTTTATTTCCTGCTATTATTACCTCAGAAGAAATGGGGGTGGAAAAACCCCACTTAAGTCTTTTTCAATCTGCTCTTGAAAAGTTAGGTTGCAAACCCAATGAGTGCGTGATGGTGGGAGACAGCTTAGAAACTGATATAGCTCCAGCACTGAAATTGGGAATGCAAAGTGTTTTGACAACAGAATTTAGAAAATTGATTCAAAAAGATACCATTCCAAGTGATGTGAAAGTAATCAACTCTTTGAATGAACTAGAAATGTTACTGCAATGACTAAAAAAATAGAAATAGAATTAAGCTATTTGTGCCAAAAAATAGGCGCTCGTATTCCAGTCTGGACTCAAGGGGCTGGAGGAAATATTTCAATCAAAGAGGATAAAAATACCCTTTGGATTAAAGCCACCGGCTTTCGTTTGGATAGAGTCACTGAAAATACAGGGATAGCTCATGTTGATTACAAAACCATGGCTCAGGTTCTAAAAAGTGAGTCTTGGAAAGAATCAGAGGCCGAAGAAAATTACGCGAAACTAATTAAAGAAACAACTCTCCTAGGGGACGGCCTTGGAAGGGCCTCAATGGAGACCGGCTTTCATGCTTTGTTACCTAAAAAGTATGTTCTTCACTTTCACTCTTTAGCATCATTGCTTTTCTATCACGAATTTAACATGGATCGAACTCGAGTCATCGGGTGGTTAAAAAACAACACTCAAAGAGAAACTATTTTTGTAGAGGCCTGTCGTCCAGGTTGGGTTCTTTCGAAACAGATCAAGGGAGATGCTGGAATCTATTTTCTTGAGAGCCATGGGATCATTCTTCATGGAGATGACGATTCTATTATTACCGAATGGGAGTCTCTGGAAAAAGAGTTCTGCAAAGATTTTAATTACTCTGGACTCTATTCATTGCTTACTGAGATCCCAAACTTTGATAAACTCTTTCAGCTTTTTGCCGCTAACCCAATGCCTTTTAGGTGTTTTTTTCCCGATGTAGCAGTCTTTTCTGAAAGACTAGATAGGGTTTTGCAACCTACAGCTTCAGGCGAGGTTTTCTTTCCTGTGTCTTCAATCTCGAAAGATAAGGATATGGCAGAATTATGGCTTGCGACAGCGATTCTTTATCGGCTTTCACCCAACTTCCAAGAGGTTCCCAAAGAGATAAGAGCCGTTATTAGAGATTTGCCCACTGAAAAATTACGCCAGCAAAGAGAGTTACCTCATGGATAAAAAGATCCAACTACTTATTCCGATGTCGGGACAAGGGACCCGTTATCAGGCCGCGGGCTATCTTGAACCTAAGCCGCTTATCCCGATCAATGGAACTCCAATGATTCAGCGACTTTTGGAGAACTTTCCTGAGAGCTGGCCCTGTTTTTTTGTCATGGCTGAGAATCATAAAAACACTGAGCTGCCTACCGTTCTATCGAAGGAGAGACCTCAAGGAAAACAGATTTTTATTGAGAAACATAATCAGGGACCGGGCTTTGCTGCATTAAAAGCAATGGAGTTTCTAGATCCTGAGGCCCCTGTTTTTTTAAGCTATTGTGATTACGCGATGGTTTGGGATGGAGTTCGTTTCTCTAACTTTGTAAGAGAGACCGAATGTGATGCTTGTGTCATCTCCTATCGAGGCTATCATGCTCATTATCGAAGCCCTTTACAGTACGCGTACTCTCGAATGGAGGGGGAACGGGTAGTTGAGGTTAAAGAGAAGGGCTCTTTCACAGAGAACAGAGAACAGGAATTTGCCTCTTCAGGGGGCTACTATTTCAAAAGTGCAAAGCTTTTAAGAGAGGCGATTGAGTATCAGATTACGAATAAGATACAGCTCAATGGCGAGTACTACTCGAGTCTTACTGTTCAGTCCTTACTTCAAATGAGATCTAACGCTCATGTCCGGGTATTTGAAATTCCTGGTTTTTTTCAATGGGGAACTCCTGAAGATTTAAGAATCTTTGAGTATTGGGAAAAAAGCTTGAAAGATCACAATAGGTTTTTAGGAATGCAAAGAGGTGAAGTCGATCAAGTTCTCATGCCCATGGCAGGTCTAGGAAGTCGATTTGCTTCAGTGACCTCCTGTCCGAAGCCCTTCATTCCAATTTCAGGGACTCCCATGTACCAGAGGGCATTGGAAACATTGCCCAAAAGTAAAACTTCCGTTCTTGTAACCTTAGATTCAGTAAAGTCTTACCTATCGGGCTCCAAGGAAAAGATTGTTTCGTTAAAACAGACGCCTAGTGGCCAGGCTTTATCAACGGAGTTTGGAATAACGGCGCTAGATCTTAAAAAAGAGGTCATTGTGAGTTCCTGTGATCATGGAATTGTTTTAGATCCTAGATTATGGAATCGGTTTAAGGCTCACCCCGACTGCGATGCAGCTATTTTTACGATAAAAGGATATCCAGGAGCTGATTCTCATCCTAAGGCCTTTGCCTATGTAGAATCTGACAATCAGGGGGACTATCCTCAAGTTAAAAAAGTATCGGTAAAGTCACCCCTCTCCAAAAATCCAAGTAAAGATTCGTTATTAGTAGGGACCTTTTGGTTTCGAAATATTGAAATATTAGCTCAAGGAATCCAGGAACTAAAAAAGCAGGAGATTTTAGTTAATGGCGAGATGTATCTTGATTCTGTTTTTGAGGTTTTAATTAAGCAGGGTTTTAGAGTTAGAGAAATCCCACTAACGGGTTATCTGTGTTGGGGAGATCCCGACTCTCTAGCTGAAGCACTTTATTGGCAGGAGATTTTTGGAGGGTATCATTTTGAACCTAGAACTAAGTTTTCAAAGGAGATTACAAAGTGAAAGAGTTTGAACTGGTATTGCCTTGTTACAACGAATCTAAATCCTTAAAAACTCTATTGCAAAGAGCTGTCAGCGCTGCTGAAGAAGCTGGATTCGACTCGAAACGATTTCAATTGGTTCTTGTTGAGAATGGAAGTCAGGATAATTCCAAAGAGGTGTTAACTGAACTTCAAAAAACAGAACTTTCCCAGTGGTTTAGTACTGTAATTGTTCCAGTTAATTTAGGTTATGGTTATGGCGTACTTCAGGGTTTGAAAAATACTTCAGCGCCGATTATTGGTTGGTCCCATGCGGATCAGCAGTGTGATCCTAGGGATGCTTTTACGGCTCTGAAAAAGCTAAAGTCAGTTGAAAAAGATAAGGTGCTTGTTAAAGGGGTTAGAAGTGGAAGAAACTGGAAAGATAAATGGGTAACTCATATTTTTGAGATCCTAGCCTTTTTAATTTTAGGAATTAAAACCAAAGAGCTAAATGCCCAGCCTAAAATTTTTACAAGACAATTGTTAAATTCTCTAACTGCGCCTCCAAATAACTTTGCGTTCGATCTTTATGTTCTTTTCTGTGCTCTTAAAAATAAATTCCATGTTGAGACCATACCGGTTCTTTTTCCTCCTAGGGTTCATGGAGTTTCCAATTGGGCTTCTAGTTTTTTTAGTCGATACAAAACCATTTTGGGAATGGTGAAGTACATGTGCCAGCTTTCCCGTTCACAAGGAAGAGTATGAGACAACTGCTAAAAAACCGTCTGTTTTGGTGGGGTGTTTTGATTCGTGTGGGGCTGATGCCCTTTTTCGGTTCTCAGTATTTAAAAGAGCTATTTATTCCTTTTATAGACACCTCAATTTTACATTTAGGACAAAATCCCTGGGCATTATCTCCGGCCCATTTTTTTCCTTATGGAAGCTTTTTATTTGGAATTTTATTTTTACCTAAGTTTTTAGCCTTTAAGATTTTGGGTGCTATGAGTATGGGCGATATACCCTTAAGTCTTATCGCAATGAAACTTCCCCTATTAGTGGCGGATGTTTTTCTGTTGTGGGGAATGATGAGAATTTGTGGAGAGAGACGAAGGTCTTTCTTTTTGCTCTATTGGTTTAATCCCATTACTATTTTTATTACCTATATCCACGGGCAGTTAGATGTAGTGGTTATGATGTTGTGTATTTTATCTCTCATTTTTTTAACGCTTCGAAAAATAGAAGCCTCAGCTCTATTAATGGCCTGTGCGACTTTGTCTAAGTTTCATGTAGTGGTTCTAGTCCCTTTTATTCTGGCCTATTTGTGGCATCAGAATTTCGCAAAGAAAGCATTAGCCTGTATAGGATTGTGGCTTGCGATTTGGAGTGGAATTACAGCTTTAGGTTTTATTCCGGTTTACCATGCAGGTAGGTTGTTTTATGCGAGCGCGACTTCGCCTGAAGCTATGAGACTTTTTGCTGCCAACCTTAATTTTGGATCCGGGCAAGTTGTCTATTTAGGGGTTTTTATTGTGCTAGTTGTTTTAGGACGCCTTTGCGTCTCCTCTAGAATTACTGAAAGGGGACTTATCTTTGGATCCGCTTCCTTGTTTGGGGCCCTACTTATGGGTACCAATGCTATGCCTGGCTGGTATTATTGGGTTATCCCTTTCTTCTGTCTTTTCTTTGCCCTTTATCTAAATGTTTCGAAAGCACTCTTTTGGGGCTTTCAGATTATTTACATGGTTAACTTTGTTCTCCTTTCCAAATTAGGGGGCCATTTAGAGGGAATGGTGACCGGTGTAGCCTTTACTTTATTACAAACAGCTATGGCAGGAATCTTATTGGTTATTTGGAAGTTGGTTCTTGAGCAAGAGGCTAAACTTCAGGGACGAGCTCGTCCCTTAATTTTAGGAATTGCAGGAAATAGTGGTTCAGGAAAAAATCATCTAAGCCATATTTTTCAAGATCTCTTTAATTCTAAAAACACCCTAGTCGTCGAAGGAGATGATTATCATAAGTGGGAACGTAACCATGAGAAGTGGCAGGAGTATACCCATCTTAATCCTAAAGCTAATCATTTATCAATGATGGCTAGCCACGCTTTGCAACTTGCTAAGGGCTCTACAGTTTTACAATCTCATTACGATCATGCCATGGGAATATTTTCAGAGGCTAAAGAGATCAAACCGACTAAGACTCTAATTATTCAGGGGCTCCATACCCTTTATTTACGAGGTCTTAGATCCAAGTTTGATTTGAAAATTTTTATCGATCCTCATGAAATTGTTAGATTTGCATGGAAGTATCGAAGAGACGTGAATGAACGAGGCCATTCACCCAAACAGGTGGTTGATAGTTTTGTAAAGAGAGAGTCCGATTCTATAAAACACATTGCTCCTCAGAAAGAGTTTGCTGATTGGGTTATTCAGTATCTTCCGGAAAAAGAGGTTACGCGTGAAGAGGTCATGGCTGGGAGTACTTTCGAGTTTATCGTTAGATATACTTTTTGGAATGATGCCCCTATTGGAACGCTACTTAAGGCCCTAAAAGAGATCGCTAATTGTAAAATCTCTTTTGAAGTTTTGCCCAATGATATTAATCGTACCTTAGTTGAGATTAAGGGCAATCCGACAGATCAAGAGGTTCAAGCTGTTGCGAAAAATATTTTTCCTAACCTGAGAAGTATTACGCGAGCCTGGAGAAAACCTCACTGGCGGTCTGGAGTTGATGGATTAAATCAATTAACAGCTATCGCTTTACTTTCAGGGGGAATGACCGAGGAAATGGGTTCATGAGTAAGTTATTTTTAAAACATCGAGTTAATGCCATCAAAGATCTCGCATCTCTTGAAAAATCATGGGGAGTTGAGATCGATTTAAGATCTGATGTTTCAAGATGGGGGGCGATTCATCTCTCCCATGATCCGTGGACCTTTGGGGATGATTTTGAAATATGGATCAAAGAGTTTAAGAGTCTTGGAATTCAAGGCCCTATTTGGCTTAACACTAAAGAGGACGGGCTTGAAAATCGAGTTGAAGAGCTTTTGGCAAAATATCAAATTGAGAACTATTGCTTTTTAGACACTGTGCTACCAACTCTAGTTAAAAAGACCCATTTTGAAGCTAAAAACCGGTTTGCAATCCGTTTTTCCACTTACGAGCCTGATATTTTCGTGAATTGTTTCAAAGGAAAAGCAGACTGGGTTTGGGTGGATTGTTTTCAAGGAAAACCGGTTTCGGAGAAATTAGTTAAGGGATTAAAAAATAATTTTAAAGTATGTCTTGTCAGCCCCGAGCTTCATGGAAGGTCACTTCGCGAGAATTTAACCTCTTTTTTACCTCTTTATGAAATAGCTGATGCCATCTGCTCCAAAGAACCTAACGTTTGGCGTGATGTTGTGTGAGATCCCCTATTTTGAGTAGAAGTGGTGGGGGTGTAGACTCCTAATTTAGACGCAATATATAATACCTTCTCAACTGACTCCTATTGTGAGAACACTCAAATATTTGTTTTTACTTGGATTAAGTTAAGCAAAAACTTATAATAATAAAGTACTTAGGATTTTGAATGGCTCAACGCATTGTATGGCTACGTTTTGAGGAGGCATCGTGACCAAATCCGAATTGATTGAAAATTTAGCGCGCAAAGCAAATTTGACTAAGAAAAAGGCTGAAGAGCTAGTGAATACTATTTTTGACTCCTTCTTTATGTCTATGGTCAAAGGGGATCGAATTGAGATTCGTGGTTTTGGAAGCTGGTTTGTAAAAAGCTATAAGTCTTATGTGGGTAGAAATCCCAAAACTGGCGCTGATGTTTTTGTTCCAGAAAAAAAGCTCCCTTTCTTTAAAGTAGGTAAAGAGCTTAAAAAGCGAATTGATAGTTAGTTTTTATTGGGACGAACTCCGATAAAATCTAGTTAATTAAAAAATAAAAGACATAAAAAAGCCCGTGAAAAATCTTAAAGATATTCTCACGGGCCTTTAATTTTTTAGACGGTTTGACCGACTTTGTGGGACATTTTGATAAGTCCCCAAATAACAGCTGATCCGATCACAGAAACAACAACCACTGTGCACCAGCTAAAGGCTCCGTAGTTGTTAGGAGCAATCATTGCAAATAGCATGGGAGCTGACAGATAAGTGTTGGTTCTAGAGAACAATAAAGCTCTCTTTGCTAAGCCCGGCATTTCAGGGGGAGTTTGTCCTGCTTTTACCCAGGTAATAATTTGCTTTTGAGCAGGCCAAATTACAAACCAAACATTGAACCACATGATAGTTCCAAGCAGCATTCCCAACATAATCCATTGAGCACGACCAGTGATCTGACCAGATTCGTCTTTTAGTAACCCAGTGGCTTCGCCAAGCATTCCATACTTGATAAGGAATAGAAGTAAGCCAATCACGAAAGTTACCATCGCACCCCATCGAAACCACCAAAGGGCTCTAGAGAGTAGAATGGGATTTACTTTAGGTTTAATCTCTTTTTCTAACGCCGCTTGAAAGGGGACATTTACAAAATTAAAGAAGTAAAGATGTCCGATCCAAGTGATACCGGCTAAGATATGAATCCATCTTAAGATGAGTAAAAGGTTTGAGTTTAAATCTGTTAGAGCCATTGTTTATCCTTCCAATAAAGAAACAAAAAAATTTAAGTCGGCATTTGACCATGGAAACCGCCATCGGGCTAGTCGTTTTTTAACTATTGCGTAAAAAACTCTTCTATTATTAAGATCTTACTTAATTTTCTTTTAAGTGTTTAAAAGATGGCACATTAAAAACTGAATGAATTCGACAACCTATTAAACTCTTCTTAGCCACTGTTAAAAAGATAATCAACTCTTCAACTCCTAAACACTCTAAAAAACTTGGGTTCGAAATTGCATTTCTTTAAAAGCTAAGAGTGTAATTTATGAACGTAAGAGATTATAGAGTTCACCTTTATCAGAATCGTGCCCATCCTATTAAAGAGGGGGTCGTTAATCAAAAGGCTGATGCCACCTCACTCTATCTTTCGATTGGTGCTTTTGTAGCTGTAGAATATTTTTTGCAACTCAAATTTAACCGTTATTCATCGGGACTATTATTTCCTATGGGGTTTCTCTTTTTCTGGGCCTTTTATTACACCTATTATCAACCTGGAGATCTGGAGAAAAGACTCACCAGTGAGCGAAAGTGGGACTTGAGTGGTATTCCTGTAACTTTAATGACAAGCTGTATTTGGTTCGTTAAAATAGTATTCGTTGAACTTACTGAAAAAATAATTACTTCATTAATAAGTTCAAAAAAACAGAGAGCCAGAGAACCTCAATATCGAACAAAACCGAAAGTTTACTCAGCCCCTTCTGAATCCTCTAAAAGTCAGCCCTTAAACAAAGACCAGACTCCACATGGCAGACAAGATGAGACTATTACTCTTCTCCCGAGAGAACTTATTAATGCTCTTGGAGTGATGGGAATTCCAAACGAAAGAGATTGGAATATGATTCAAAAAAGATATAGAGAACTGGCTAAAAAATATCATCCTGATTTAAATCCAGAGTTAACTCAGGCGGGTAATCGTTTTATGCTTTATGATGTGGCCTATCGAAAATTAGAGTCCTCTAAAACAAAATATTTCCCACCTAAAAACATAACAAAAGCCCAGTAGTTCTTGCTGAGCCACAGCGCATGGTAAAAAGTGGAGTCATTTAATAATTTATACCTGGCACCTTATACTGTGTTTTTTAGGAGTTTTTTGGGTCTTCTTTGTCTTCCAAACTATTTAAATTCTTGGGCTGTTTTGGCAAACAAAACATCATCTAAACTCAAAACAGTAAATCCCCATATTTTGAGTGGTGTTAATTTTTGCTAGATACAAAAGTTATCTCAGACTCTTATTGGAGCACTGACCTCTTTCTCTTTCCAAATTGGATCCGTAGCTTTGTAGCAAAGCAGAGGTGTGCTAAGCCATTACAAAATTACGTTGAAATTACTAAACTTGTTCGGCGCGTCGTAGAGCAGTTACTTCGCTAGGCGTCTCAGTTTTCTGTTAGAGATCCCATAGGAGACTTTTTGTTTTTTGAGAACTTGAGTGAACCCCTTACAAGAGTCTAAAATAGATAACATTAATTTTATTAACCACAAAATCTAATTCATTTGCGGATAGGGGGCGTCGTGTCAGAATCTCTATGGAATGATGAAGCTATTAAACCTATTCAGCATATTCGGGTTGTAGATCTTTCTGTGATGTTAACGGGGCCTTATTTAACCCGTATTTTAACCCAATATGGGGCTGAAGTAATAAAGGTGGAGAAAGGGCCTGAGGGTGATCCCTGTAGAGCACCTGAATATTCCGCTGTTTTTGAGCTGCTCAATCAGGGAAAAAAATCGATCTGTACCGACTTAACTAAAAAAGAGGGGCAAGAGATTGTAAAAATATTGGCGGCTGAAGCGGATGTTTTTGTGGAAAATTTTCGCTCTGGAGTCATGGATAGTTTGGGTTTGGGATACGCAGATTTGGCAGAAAAAAATCCTGATCTTATCTATCTATCATTGCGCGGAATGAGTGATAAATTTAGTGCAAAATCGGGGCACGATCTTAATTTTATTGCTACCAGTGGTTGCGGTCATTGGTTTTTAGAGGGGGGATTAAACTACAGTGCTCAATTTGGAGATGTAATTGGCGGTGTTTTTGCTCCTTTAACTAAACTTCTTCTTCACTTGGTTAATCCTAATCGTCGAGGCATGCACTTAATCTCTAATGCCAATGAAGGCTTTAGAAGTCTTTATCTTCCTAAAGCTTACGAGGCCCTTGAGAAAGAATCTGCCAGTGAAGAGGACAAGGGTAAATTTAATGCTTTTTCCAAGTTGAATGGAGCCTATGCCCATTCTAGATTTTATAAATGTCGCGATCAGCAATGGATATCTTTGCAGGCTATTCAAAAAAAACACTGGGATCAGTTTTGTGAGATTGTTGATAAAAAAGATTGGAAGGAGAGAGCAGAGGATCTTTCTTTGGTTCCAGAACTTGAGAAATTATTTTTAGATGCTCCGGCCTCTTATTGGGAAGCTCTCAGCACAAATGTTGAAGCCTGTCTTTTTAGAGTTATCCCTTGGGAAGAATTTCTTAAAGTTTCACAATCACGAATCAAACTTAACTCGGATCCTTTGTCTTGGGCGGGGTTTGCAGATTGTCCAAATTTACAGCCTTGCCCTTCCTTAGGGCAGGATAGTTTTTCTATTATGCACGGGCTCGGATATTCTAACGATAAGATTGCTCAGTTTTTAGCGGAGGGACTTTTAGTTCGGAAAAAATAGAGTTTAGGTTCTTGCCCGTTGTCCCATGGGTTGAGGGGTCTTTTCTGCGTAGTCATTTACAAAATCTCGAACCTCTACCAAGTTTTTACACCGTTTCACTAGATGAAAAAACTGGTGACCAAATAGCAACCAACGTGATCCTTGTGCCACAAAAAACTGAAGTTTTTTTAGTGCAAAAGGAGAGTCAGTGAAATGATCTTCAAGTAAACAGGAGAATCTAAGAACGGCTCTAAAATATTCTTTTCCTTCCTCATCAGGAGTCCAAGGAGGTTCAGTTTCCCATCTCTTTGTCGGTTTTTCTTGATAGCCCAATTTTTTAGCTATTTGCCATAGAATCCAAGGTCGAGCCGTAGCCGCTCTAGCAATCATGGCTCCATCGACCTGATAAGTTTTCATTAAGTCGATAGCATCTTGCCAAGTATGAATATCTCCATTTGCAACTACAGGGATTTTTCTGGCTCTAGCTACCTCTCCTACAAGATCCCAATGAGCATATCCGTGGTGCCCTTGATTTTGGGTGCGACAGTGAAGTGTTATCCAATCGGCCCCTGACTCTTCCATCATTTTTGTGAACTCTAAAAGATATTTTAGGTCGATATAAGCTCCTGTGGCAGCTCTTAACTTCACACTCACAGGTCTAGGAGAATGTTTTTTTGTAATGGCAACAACATGTGAAGCATAGTCTATGTCACCCAGAAGTCGGACACCCCAATTGTGTTGAAGTTGATGAGAGGCTGGACATCCCATATTGATATCAAAGCCCCAAGGGTGAAACGGCAAAAGTCTTTCAATTGAGTTAGAAATGTAGGTCTCATCATTACCTAAGAGCTGTGGAACAAAATAGTTTTCTCCTAAGCTAGTTAAGGGGCCGGGAAGATCACTTAGATCCTCATGGGGAAGTCTTAGCGTAGATAACATTTCAGTAAAAAGAAGGGGGGAGAGGGAATCAGGTAGATAGCTTCGTATTAGCTCTCGAAAGGCCACATGGCTAATCCCCACCATAGGAGCCACCATAAAGGGAAAAGAGAGCCCAAGCTTGTGAAGGCGAGAAGGTGGAAGAGAGATTGAGGGTGAGCAGATAGAGGCTGTCATTGAAAGGGGTTTTATCTATCCAGTGAAAACAATGCAATCTTAACGAGAAAGTATTTGCCTAAAAGGAGGTGTAGGATAGAATTTTTATAATTAAAATATAGGCTTAGGGGGCGCATGTGAAAGTTCTTCAATCATTGAAATATCTTGCAGTTGGGCTGATTTTATTTTTAGTTCCTATTACACCCGTTAATGCGGATAGTAAGCTTGAGAATTGGATACAGCTCAATCAAACGGTTTCACTTTCCGATTCTTTAAGTTTTTTTACCGAAATTCAGCCTCGTATCTCCTTTTCGGAGGGGGAGCTTGCTACATTTGTAGCTCGATTAGCGCCGATTTATCATATTAATTCTCAGAACTCTGTAGGAGCTGGATTTCTCTGGCAGCCCTCTTTTTCTCCATCAGCATCCAACGAAACTCGAATCTTTCTTCAGTACATTTTTAATCATAATGTTGGAACTAAAAGTAATTTTATTCATCGCTTTAGAGCAGAGTACAGAGCGATTAATACGACTTTAGATAAGGCTTACAGACTTCGTTACCAGTTAAGAACTTTGCATTCTTGGTTTGATAACTCGAACTTCAAAGCTCTACTGGCTAATGAGTTTTTCTTTAATCTAAATACTACGGCCGTGACGGGACCTGCTTCAGGCTTTGATCAAAACCGATTGTATGTAGGTTTTAATTATCAGTGGGCAAAGAATTTAAATTCTGATGTGGCTTATTTGTTCAATTATGTTCATAAACCGAGATCGGTATCTGATAGACAGAATCATGTCTTGTTTTATTCTTTGAGTGCAAGTTTCTAAGCGACTTTTTTAGGTTTGGACAGTTTTTATTAAGGCTCTTTTTACTCTGTTCATTGCCAATTGCGACTCTTTAAGATGAAGTTTTTTAATCATGAATTTTTCACGAAGTTATATTCCTGGATATTTTATACGTTACGCGTTAAATTCCTCGGAATGTGGTTTGGTCCTACTCGAATTAGAAGAGTGGTTTTTTGTTTACCTGTAGAATAGTCCACCCAAAAAGAGGTCCCCATAAAAAGTGTTTTCTTATCTTTATTCTTTTTTTCACTCATAGCCCAGGCTAGCGATGGCCTTAAGGTTAAGGGTGAGAAGGCAAAAGCTGTTATCGATGCCCTACAGAGCGTTGGAGCTGTTACGCTAGAAGCCATTGAAAGCGCTTCTTGGGATGTTTCTGATGTGAGAATGGAATATACCCCACATGGATTTATATGGGCACAAGGAACGCTCACTGATAACGTATCAAAAAAGCATTTGTCGCCTGCTGTGACCCCAGCACTCAACCTCTACTCAGCTCTTAAAAAAGCAGGGGTCAAAATCGAAGAGCTGAACAGCGGAACCTTCACTGTTCGCGCCAGTCGCATTGAGTGCTCGCACAGCTATGACATTGCTTCACACTCATTGGTCCGAATCTGTTCAATCAACTAATTCCGGTTACGGAACTCAGTTAGCAAGAATCGCCAGTTCTACTCAAAAGAGTTCTGGCGGTTCTTCATTAGAATTATCCTGCGAATACAACTAAGATAACGCTATTAAAATAATTTAGGGAAAGCCGACGATGAAAATCTGGTCGGCTTTTTCTTTTTGACCTACTAATGAAAATCCCAAACGATTCGTCCGCAAACACAGAACACTCCCCAGCTCCCACTGGCATTAAAACGGTAAATCATTAACGAATGATTGGCTAACCTGTCCCGCCTTAAGCATCCTAAATCAGTCCCAAGGTGCATGGTTACATCGGCGGTGATTTCACTGTCATAGTAGGTGAATATGTAAGATTGATTCATGTCGAGATGATAGGCTCTTTCGGGCGTTAATTTTTCCCGAATTATCTCTTGCGAGCTTAATGCTGGTTTCAAGGTTATTTATGGCCCACATCCAGATTGCCACCGAACCCTCGTTACCGCCTGTATTTCCGGTGGACTCATTCTTTGGAAATTGCCTGGCTCCCATCATGGAAATTTTGCATATTATCTCATGGTGATACTTGCTCGCCGCATTCTAAATGAAAATCTATTCCAAATCTGAACATCCTATCTAGCAACAAAGTAATTCCCTCAAAAGGCAAATCATCTATCAAGTGTTGATGGTCGCATGGAGTATCGAAAGATAGTGCTATGTGGGTTTTAACTTAATACACCTCATCTCAAGCGTGGAAATCTTGCTAAAAATCAAAATCTTTCACGAATCTTCCATGAAGCCCAATGGAAGATGTGGACAAAAGAAAGGAGGTAATCTAAGTTACCAAAGCAACTGAAGTAATCTTTATCGGGGTGTAGCGCAGTTGGCTAGCGCATCTGCTTTGGGAGCAGAGGGTAGTGAGTTCAAATCTCGCCACCCCGATTGAAATTTTTTGAATTTTGGCGACCACATGTTCCCGAAATGATGGGAAGATTTCTGGCCTGACATCTTGAACGGATTCGAACCAAAGGCTTTTGGATTCAAGCGGAGCTTAAGTGCCAACGATACACACTGAGAAAGGATACCAGTTTCGTTTTTTTAGCAACGAAGGAAATGAACCTTGTCACGTTCATGTGAGAGGAAAAGGCGGCATCATGAAAGTCTGGCTGCCTGAAGTCATTGTCGCAGACGTACGTGGTTACTCTCCTCGGGAACAGAGAGATATTCTGGGAATCATCAGAAACAAGAAAGAAAAATTTGTGGAGGAATGGAATGAGTTCTTTAGCAAAAAAAAATAAACCGGAAAGAATCTACCCGGCTATAAAGGATCTAAAAATCGGTAAAGACATTATTACCGCCGTTCTTGATGACGGCCGAGAGGTGTCAATTCCAATCGCCTGGTCGGAGCGTTTATCCAATGCTTCGGCTGCGCAACTTAAGAAATTCGAGATCGATCCCTATGGGTACGGAATCCATTGGCCAGAAGTGGATGAAGACATCAGCATCAAAGCCTTTATTGATGGGTGGAATTCTCCCGAATCCGAATAGATCTAAATGTCTCCTGATGTCATAAGAAAACGACTCTACTTTGCGAACCTTGGTCTCGGTCTCTTAACGGGCTTTGCTCTGGTTTACGTTGAGCAAAGTTGCCTATCTTCGATCATTAAATGGGCAAACAACAAGAATCTATATGTGTTGTTTGAAATTGCGTTAAGAGCTCCGATTTTCCTCTTGTTGATTGGGCTGGGTTTTCTCCTTCAGCAAATCCTATTCCGCGGGATTTGGAAGTGCCCCACTTGTCGGTTCTATCTTGGAGGATCGTTGCGAATTAAATTCTGTCGATATTGTGGGGGCAACCTTTACGAGATGAAATCATAATGTGGAACGATGAACATAAGGAAATGACGAGGGGTACACGGCTATCCGCCATTGGGATGATGGCCTTTGTGCTTGGGTCAGTTTCCCTTATTGTGCCTGATTCCGATTCTTCATGGATGTTTTCTCCCTACGCCTTTATCGTTGGAGCCACTACCCTGCATATGCGAACCTCCTTCCGGTTCGCTAGTAACTGACCATCAACGTTGCGATACCCGTAGGGCGCAACCGATGCGCGATAGTTCTTCGGGGTGGTTATCCTCTCACTGCTCGAAGTCAGTTTTCGTATGCCGAGAGCGTGCAATCGCCCCAAAACCGCCGTCTTTGAAATTCCAAGTCTGTCGGAGATCTGGGACGCGGAAAGGCCATCTTTTAAGTACATTTCGGCGATTTGGGGAGAGTTTGATTTGAAGGGTTTTACCGAATGATGAATGATATCGGTATAGTAAACGGGTTCGTACAGATATCGGGTAGGTTGAAAATCTTGTCAAAATTGAGAGCAAAAAAAAGGACCCGGCAGAGGGAGGGAGTAGAGAACTTGCGAAAAATGAATGCGACACACGAGGAATTAGCGACACACCAACTGCTCGGAACGGCGGTCCAGGTACCGCAAAAGGTTTAAATACTCACATCCAACCAGGAAGAGTTAAAGGTGGCCGGGGCCCGTCCAGCCTGGCACCGTAAAATGATCCGCGTGACCTGAAATTACGTTATCCTCCCAATCGGTTCACCAAAGCCTGGTAGCCAGCCCAACTCATGATGATTTCACCCACATCGCCGGGTGTGCTCTCGCACCACGACCATTGGTTCAACCACTGTAGGGCCACCCCGACCATTTCTTACAATATCCAAACAGAAGACCACAGGTTCACGAAAAGGGGTTCTTTCAATTACCTTGTCTTTCAAACATCTTCTTACTAAACTGATAACTGGACGCGGCTATCTATCAGTTATATGAGAGGCTATGATGCGGCAACGTTATTTACAAAATTTGATTACTGAAGACGCCCTTAAATCCAATAAAATGGCGTTTATCTCAGGCCCCAGGCAGGTGGGAAAATCCACCCTTGCCAAAGGTTTGCTTCAAGTTCCCCAACAGTATTTCAATTGGGATAGCACTGGATTCAGAAAAAAATGGGTTAAAGATCCAGAAATTGCAATTGGGAATGAAATGCAGGGGATTATCGTTCTGGATGAAATTCATAAAGATCGTCGGTGGAAGCAACGCCTAAAAGGGCTCTATGACATGAGAGGTAATAGTTTACATATTCTAGTTACCGGAAGTGCACGGTTAGATTTTTATAGAAAGGGCGGGGACAGTTTAATGGGAAGGTATATTCCTTATCGTCTACACCCCTTTTCAGTTGGAGAAACGACAACCCCACACTCTCCCGACGAATGCGAGTCCTTCTTAAAAGGTCCCGCCCCCTATTCCTGGGATGATCTTGTGCAGTATTCGGGTTTTCCAGAACCATTTATGCAGGCCAGTGTTTCCAAAGCAGCACGATGGAGTCGTTTACGGTTAGAGCGTCTTGTTCAAGAAGATGTCAGAGATTTTCGAGCTGTCGATGATATACAGGCTGTGAAAGTCTTGGTTGATCTGCTTCCAGAACGGGTGGGCTCACTTCTTTCCATGAATAGCTTAAGAGAGGATGTGGGTGTTGCCTATGCGACCATTCGTGATTGGATCCAGGTTCTCGAAGTGCTTTATCACTGTTTTTTGATTCGTCCTTATGTTGGAAAGTTAAATCGCATGGTAAGGGCCGAACGGAAACTGTACTTATTTGACTCCTTACAGATTAGTTCCATTCCTAAGCGCTTAGAGAACCTAACCGCTCTACATCTTTTGAAAGCCTGTCATTTCTGGACGGATACAGCCCAAGGGGAATTTGATTTACACTTTCTTCGGACCAAGGACAAAGCCGAGGTGGATTTTTGTATCACTCGAGATAAAAAACCTTGGATGTTGGTCGAGTGCAAGTCAAATTCGCGAACGTTGAGCCCCACTCTGATTAAATTTCAAGCTCAGTTGAAAACCCAACATAACTTCCAGCTTGTAACGGAAAAGAACTATTTGAAATACTATTCCGATAAACGAATCCACGTGGGAAGCTATGAGAAAATATTGGGAGCCCTAATCTAGAGAACTAGCCTTGCACCCTAAAATTCCCCCCTTTATAACAACCTCAAATGCCAAGGGGGGAGTATTTAATGAAACCAGAACAAGAAACCCCAGTCGACCCTGTCCCGAGCCAGTGGGGCAAATAAGAAGGCCAATTAAAAATAGCACATCTACTGAAGAGCCAACGCATTAACAGGTAGTAATCGAGAACTGTATTTATCGATTCGACGGACTTGGAGATTCAGAGTATTGTGTTTTAGTTCAGCGTTTTCTGGTATGTGGCAATACCGAACTACTTGTTTCCATAAGTTTTTATTCCTGGCTTCATTGAAAAGTTCGGCGCAACGAGTGGATCGGGAGTGAAACCGGTTTTAGCAACCTCCTTGAAGTTAAGTCCCCCGTGATCCCCGACATAGAAGAAGACAAACTCAGGGGGCGTCGAATTTTTCTCGTTAAAAGAATTTTCAAATACGGAAAATAGATTTTTCGGTAGCGCCGCCTGAAGATTAATTGGCTGAGCTTTTCCTACGAAATGGGTTTTGGCGATCGGGTGGGATGCTTCAATGGTTCCTGCCCCATAAAATAGCCAGATCTTGTTGGCGTTAAATCCCATACTGATAAGGCGGTCGATCATCAAACTCATTTGTTTGCCATCGCGCTCCGCGGGATGGCCGGCCCAAAGGATCGCTATCCCTCTGTCGGCAAAATTGGCAGGTCGTAGTTGGTCACCGCCGCCAATGGCTAAATATTGAGCATGCTCACTTCCCATGGATTCACCTATGCGTTTGGCATTTGGATTAGGGCCAAAGGGATTTAGTGCGACCGATTCTGCTGCAACGATCGAGGCTGGAACGTTGCCATCGGCGAGCGCGATATTAAAAGTGTCGGTAGAGTCTAGATCTACACCGCTGGGCGCTGGGGATCCATAACTGGCTGTTTCCGAATGACGGGCGGCAGTGAAAATGAACTGTGTTCCTCCCAACTTTGAAAGCTCATCGATAAATCCCCCCGAGAAGCACTGGTTAAAGACCATGTAAAGGCTTGCGTGGGCAGCAAGTGCCGTCTTGGCGATTTTGTCCGCAAATTCGGTATCAGGAACTTGCCCTTCATAGCCAACTAGATAAGAGTGCGAGCTGTCAGTGGATTGGTCCGTGACGGTATCACCGGGCTTAAAGACCTCATAATAGATTTCGCTTCCGATAGCTCCAATGCTTTGGAAAGCGATGGCTACACATAAAATTCCTACAAACAATCCCGAAAAGCGCCAGTAAATAGACATGTAATCTCCTTTTTTACGAGAACTTGTGTGAAGTTATCAAGATATCCGAAACTTTACAAGAAACGTCGTACACACAAAGTGAGAAACTTTCTGATTCATTCATCAATTAATTCAAGGTGGGATCCTGCTGCTGACCCCTGATATAAGTTAGATGACAAGCATAGCTATAAGAGTAATCGTCAGAATTGCTTTTCGAGAAGGGGCCTCAAAGAAAGCTCTCGCTTTATCGAATTGAAGCCAAGTTGTGGTGAGTAAGTACAAACAAAACGAATATAAGCCTTTCAAGAGCAGTCGTGAGAAATCGCAGTCATTTCTCCTGTTAATGCGTTGGTTCTTCAGTAGATGTACTATTTTTAATTGGCCTTCTTATTTGCCCCACTGGCTCGGGACAGGGTCGACTGGGGTTTCTTGTTCTTGTTTCATTAAATACTTCCCCCCCTTGGCAAATGTCGACAGGTTCACCCCTCACATTAACTTTTCGTCCTTGGTTCGCAGAATCGCAACAGTATAAGACAGCGTCAATAGCGGGCTTATAATATTCAAGAAACTTTTTTTCTAGCTGGTCTTTTTTCTCTTGGGTGTCGTTGTCCTTGGGGATTAATTCACTCGGCCAGTCACTTATCGGAGGCATCCATCGATTATCAGGGTATTTCAAAGTGCTATTTGTCACATGTTCCCCGAGGCCTACACGACTCATGCTACAAACCGATCCTCCAAAGCCCATGAAATGGCATTTGGTACAGGTATCGGAGGGCGCTGTATTTGGAGGCCTGGGATTTGTTGCATTATACTTATAGCTGTCAAAGGCGGCACTGTTGATCTTCACAAGTTCCGGGTAGGTCTGTCCCGGTTCTACGGCGCAGGAATATCCTCGTCTATTGATAGTTGAAGGAAATCTGATCCTTCCCCCCGGTTCGTATGCTCCGGTTCTTTCATTGCGAACAAAACTTCCCGCTTCCGATCCATCAATCTGCATGATCCAAGGGGACCTGATATAAACACCATTCGTATGACAGCCCGTACAGTCTTGGGTTTGCAAGGAGTTTCCCCATCTTGCCCTTGAATTTTTTTGAAATGTTGTTAGGGCATTGCCCCCTTGTCTTTCGATATTGGCATCATAGGGTTTGGGAAGAGTCGTTCTGTAGCCAGGAAACCACCAACACGATTTATTATTAGTTTCATTGTACTGTATCACCGCTAATTCATAGTCTCCATCTCCCTTGCCTTTTCTACATTGAACAGTCGTCACCACTTTTTCTTGGGGACCGTTGGGGGTCCGTTTAAATTGAGCTGTAAGTTGGAGAACTTTGCTTCCTGTGTAACAGTGTGCAACACCAAATGAGGGGCGATCGCACTTATCATTTGCTGCTCCGGTGACGGGCACGGTAGCCCCTTGGTTACAATCGATAGCAGGGAGTTCTACACCTAACTCCTCTGCACATTTTTTTCCATAATCCCAAGAATCTTCAGCACCTAATAGAGGTTTAAAAAAAGTAATTGAGATAAGAAAACAAATCCATAGACTACATATTTTAAAATTCATTCGCTGCCACCTAATCTATCTTGATTTTTGCGGGTCCAATTCTTGTTTAAAATTATATGTGTAAGGAAATTGTAACACGAATGGATGGGCTTTAAGAAGAATTTGGGCGGTAAGGGAGTCGAACCCCTGACCCCATGGTTCGAAGCCATGTGCTCTATCCAGCTGAGCTAACCGCCCGGATTTAGAAGTTTCTAACCTTCCATAACTCAGAAGAATTGAAAAGGAAAACCTTGCCTCTTTTCTTTTCAGTGCCAAATAGACAATCAGGCGGTATAAGAAAACTGTGAACCCCTTAGATCTTCTCATTATTTTAGGCTGTTATTTACTTGGCGGTTTTCCTGCGGGAGTGGCTATTACCAAGCGCAAGTTCGGACTCGATGTTCGTGAGATGGGGAGTGGCAACATAGGTGCTACTAATGTCACCCGAGTCTTTGGTTGGTATGCTGGATTCTTGGTTTTTGTCCTTGATTTCATTAAAGGCTATCTACCCCTTTGGGCGTTGACGAGGTTTTATCCTGCAACTACCCCTTGGCTTTTAACTGGGGCGGGGCTCACCTTAGTGATGGGGCACTGTTTTAGTCCCTACTTGAAGTTTAAAGGGGGTAAAGGGGTCGCGACCAGTTTGGGGTGTTTAGCTTTTTTTGTCCCACAAGGGGCTCTAGCGGGGATTATAGTCTATGCCTTGGCATTAGCCGTGACTCGAATCAGTGCGGTTGGATCTTTGAGTGGTATTGTTGCCCTATGGATCTACTTAGCTTTAGTTCCAGTCCCCACTCCTGTATCTACCTTTGTTCTTCTTGTCTCTCTGATAGTAATTGGCAGGCACCATCAAAATATTCGTCGATTGATTAAAGGAGCTTAAACAATGATCCGAGTTTTTTTTACTCTTGCCTTATTTCCTTTGATCTCATGGGGCTCTATTTTTAGTAGCAACATCAAAGATACTTTTGCTGCGGCTAAAAAAGAGAAGAAACCTCTAATTATCGATTTTTTTGGAATTTGGTGCCCTCCTTGTAACGAGTTGGATGAAACAGTTTTTGAAACCTCCAGCTTTATTGAGAAGGCGAAAAGTTTTAGACTTTTAAAAGTAGATGCTGATGCCGATTCCTCTTGGAAACTTAAAGATAAATATAAAGTGGGTGGATATCCTACTGTGATTTTCACAGATTCTAACGGATCTGAACTCTATCGCATTGTAGGTTATCGCAACTTAAAAGAGTTTTTACAGATCATGGAACTTGTTTTGTCTTCAAAAAACAAAAAACTTGAAGAGGCCTGTGCTAGCAAAAATGAAGATGATCTGTGGCGTTGTGCTGTGATTTGTTCGGAAAGAAGGAATTTAGAATGTTCCTCTGATGCTTATGCCAAACTTCAAACTTTGCTTAAGCCTGGAACAGCTCGTTTTGATTGGATTCGAACTTACGCTATGGAGAGTGTAGAAACTCCCGATTTACAAAGAGAAGGGTACGCCAACCTTCTGAGGCTTTATTTTAATACCCCTCAGGCGTTGGTCTGGACACTTTCTTATTTAGCAGCGTTCGAAGACGAAAAAAACTTAAAGCCCAAAAAAGAGCTTATCGATAATATATTGAAACTGTTTCCTGAAATGCTTACCGATTCTAGATTAGATGCCCTCGGACTCACTACTCGAAGCCTAATTCAGATTAAAGCGGAAATTTTGGACAAAATTGGCAGGAGAGAAGAGGCAATTTTAGCGTGGAAAGAGGCTTCATCTCTCTTAGAAAAAGAGGCGAAGCAACTTGCTGAGGGGACTAAACCTAGAGCTTTTACTTTAGATAGAATCACCTGTTTAGAAGCTGCTGGGGATTTAAATGCGGCTCTTAAACTTGCAAATCAGTACAAAACTATTTATCCCGATGAATTCACTTTCTATTCTCTCAGTGCTCAGATTTTAGAACGGATGAAAAAATACTCAGAAGCGATTCCCTTGGCCCAAAAGGGTTATGAAGTTTCATATGGAGATAATAAGATCCGTATGGCGACTTTATTAGTGCGACTTTATGGCACAGTGCCAGATAAGGCCCGTGCCAAGAAGATAGTAGACGAAGTGACTAGTCAGATTAAGCCTGAAACTAAGCTTCAGATCCGAACCCACAAGTATCTTAAGAAACTACAAGACGCTTGGAGTAAATTATAAAAAAGTGCTACACCGCTTCAAAGTAGGCCATTTCCATTTCGTCACAATAAGTCACAATACAGCTATTCAAGATAGCTATTCAAGATAGATTAGAAAAACTCCGATATTGAAGCGAAGGACACAATTAATTTACTTATGCTTCATATTTATTGGATCAGACCTCAAGCCAAGTCGCAAGAGCCTCAAGTTAAGAGCTTTATCGAAAGTTTGAAGGCCCATAAGGCAACTGTAATATCTTTCGAGGTGGATCCATGGCCTTCGAATAATGGAATTTTTTTTAATGGCTCGCTCTTAAAACAGGCTAATGCAGTTTTTATCAGCGGGTTTTCTAATCCTCAGTATTCTGAAATTTTAAAATCTTTAAAAAATTGGACCAGCGGTCAAAAAGTTCCATTTCCTATTTGTCTCGTAAGCTCGATAGCTCAACAAGACAATTTAGATACAGCCATAGCTTTAGGATTTGAAGAGTTTATTTTGACTAGCGAGTCGGTCCAAGGAATTAGTGAACGATTAAAGTTACGTCATTATCAGATGCATGCGCAATTAAAGATTGAAAAATTAATGCAGGAGCAAACCACTAAGAATGCAAAGATTGAAACTATTTTAAATCAAAGAGAAGAGTTTTTAAGTGTTTGCGCTCATGATCTTAGATCCCCATTGGGCTTAATTCAGTCTAGCCTCTCCTTAGTTTTAAACAGTGGAGATAATAATCTTACAGAAATTCAAAAAGAGCTTATTCATAGAGCCAAACGTCAGGCTGGAGATGCTATTAATCTTGTATCCGATCTCTTAGATGTGATGTCCTTTGAGCAGGGTTTGAAGCCTCAGTACCAACTCTTTTCATTAGATAATCTTTTAAGACCCTTTTATAAAGATTATCAATTTCAGGCTCAGCAAAAGGGAATTCATTTTCATTACAATAATGAACTCGTGGATTGGAGGGTTCTTGCTGATTCTGATCGAATTCGTCAACTAATGCAGAATCTCGTGGTCAATGCCATGAAGTTCACCGAGCAAGGAAAAAATATTTTTCTCAATGTGACTAGCTTCCAAGGTAGAAGAAAAGCAGATCCCCCTTATCCTATGCTTGTAGTTAGCATTAAAGATGAAGGAAGAGGAATTCCACAAAAGGAACTCCAAAAAATATTTGATAGATTTACTCAGATTAAAGAACACAGTCGTGGGGATGGCCGAGGTCTAGGATTAACTGTGGCTAAACAGATTTCAACTCTTCATGATGGAAATATTTGGGTAGAGAGCGAAGAGGGGCAAGGTTCAACCTTTTTTGTACTGTTTCCACATGTGATAAGTCGCAAGACGATTCCCAATTTTATGGTGGGCACCCACGAGGTCAGAAAAATATTAGTTGTAGAGCCCTTGGAAAAACGTAGAGAGATCCACTTTGAAATTTTAAAACGTTGGGGCTATGAAGTTGTGTTTGCAAATGATGGAATTGATGCCATTACCTTGACCTATCACCATCTACCTCAACTTGTAATTTTAAATGAAGGGCTTTCCAAGATGGGAGAGGCTCAAGTGGTAGACACCTTAAAGAGTGATCCCTTAACTGCGAATATGAAGGTTGTTTTGACGGGTGATTCTTCTGGTAAATTTAATGTGGATGATTATGAATTTCCTTTTGATGCCTTTCTTAAGCTGCCAATGACTCAAGATTCCTTTGAACTCCTAATAAAAGAACTTGGTGTTTTGCCTCTCAATTCCCCCAAGAAAGTAGCCTAATAAAAGAGTTTAGCATTATAGACTTAATGATTTTTCTTGTTGCTTGCTGAATTTAATCGATTGCTTAATTCGGCTTGAGTAGGTCTGCACTCCGCCTTACCAAAATTAAACCAACCCGCAGATTTTGTTAGAGCACATTCAAGCCCTTTTCCACAAGCGTATTCAAACATGCCTGAAGTTAAAAGTTTTTTAGTTTTGGCATCTCTATAAGGACAACTTCCTCCTTTAATAGAACGAATATTGCAAAAATAATTTCGTTGTCCAGCTCGACGCTCACAGGTGGGGGTGGTCCATGCTATGACCGAAGGAAAAAGAGAGTTGTGCCACTTTCCACAGACAGAATCTCGAGTTATCTCCTCAGTGGGTTTACACTGACTTAATTCATCCCAATAAATACGGGAAGCTGCTAGTGCATTGAGAGAGTTTGATACCTCTTTAAATTTGCGATTAGCGAAATCCTGGCAAGCCCGCTTGTGAACATCAGGGCTTTCTCCTGGCTTAACCTCTACTAACTCAGAGGTTTGTAAAACCTCCTCAATACCATCGTAGGTTTTTGATTTAGTAACTCCGCCTGCAACCACAAAAACTTTTCCAATAAACGAAGTTGATAGTCTTAAGGATGCGCTAATAGAGCAGAGGCGAACAGTTCTGCGATTACCAGGATCAAAAAAATAGCTCTCTCCTGGGTTCTGTCGAATAATATCGGCATTCTCCCCCTCGACAAAAATCCAGGATGTCACCGAATAGTCTCGGCTATATTCAACTTCGGTTTTTAAACCCACATCAACCACGCCTAAAATTTCGGTATCCAAACCTAGGGTGACCTTCGTTGGGTTTTGAATCCTTTCCTCTAGCTTAAGTACTGTCCTAGGATCCATGGGAATTCCTCCCATGAGGGCTTTTTTGTGAGCGAATAAATAATTTAAAATATTAGCAGCACTAGAATCATCACGGTTGGATTCAGCTAAAGAGAATTGAGAACCCAATATCAAATAGAAGATCAATAATACATAACGTACAGCCATCTACCACGCCCTTCATGTCCCAATTGGGGATAAAGCAAAAGGTATGCACAGGGGCGGAGTTTTACTTTAGGAACGAATAACTCTTAATCGCTTCTATTCAAGACTTAACAGTTGCCCAACCTTTTTTCATTGAGCCATTTTTTGTTACTTCGAAAATTTAAACCTATTTAAGCACTAGCTGTTTTAGAGTTTTCATAACGTCCCAGCCTCTTTAATAACAAAAGTCCAGGAGGGGCACATAAGGCGGTAAATAAGAAGAATTTTGGCCATCCCAAAAAATCAACTAAATAGCCGGATCCTGATGCAAGGCAAGTTCGGGCGATCGCTGTTAAACTAGAGAGTAAGGCATATTGGCTGGCAGAAAACTTTTGTTCACAAAGTCCCATCAAATAGGCGACAAGAGCTGCTGTGCCTAGCCCTCCACAAAAATTCTCAACAGTAATTGAGGCTACCATCCATACATAACTTTTTCCTTGAAGAGCCAATCCTATAAAAACCAAGTTGCTAAGAGCTTGAAGTATTCCAAAGATCCAAAGCCCTTTGTAAACACCCCATTTGGGAATCACAGCTCCGGCTATAATCCCACCTAAAAGACTCGCTATTAAGCCTACGACTTTATAAACGGAACCGATATCAGTTTTACTAAATCCAAGATAGGTACGGAGAAATGGGGTTAGAAGAGAGGCCGCTAGCGTATCACCCGCTTTGAATAGAATAACAAATAACAAAATTTCAAAGGCTCCCGGTTTTTTAAAGAAACTTACGATGGGTTGAACTACCGCCTCCTGAAGGGTTTTTGGCGGAGTTACGACGATTTCAGGAGCCGGAGCAAAAAATACGGTAATGAGCCCGATAGATAGACAAGAGGCCATGATCAGAAAAACTGTAGGCCAAGCAAAGTGATCGGCTAAAATAGGGGCTAAAGCGCCAGAGGTTAAAAAAGCCAAACGACCCCCGATCATGATCATTGAGGCGCCAGCTCCACGTTCTTCGGGTCTTAGAAGATCTACACGATAGGCATCGATTACAATATCAGCACTGGCACTGCAAAAAGAGATACAGGTAGCAAGCATTATAATCCACGTCATATCGGACAGAGGCTTTAAAAATCCCATCGAGCCAATACAGGCCATTAACAAAATTTGAAAGACAACGATCCAGCCGGTCCGTCGACCTAGAAAAGGGGGGACAAATCTATCTAAAAAAGGGGCCCAGAGAAACTTAAGGCTGTAAGGAAGACCGACCAAAGTCAGAGTCCCGATGGTTTTAATATCGATACCATTTTCAGTAAGCCAAAGTTGAAAAGTGGTACCTGAGGATGTGAGTGGCAAAGGAAACGATGATGCAAACATGAGCAACAACGTGACTGCCATTCGACGATTAGTGAAGATACTTAGAATCTTCGAATAATTTTGAGACATGTTTAATTATAACGATATTTTAAAATGATTTCATTAGGGACTTATTTAAGCTTGAGAGCAAAAGATAAATTACTTTGTGAGCTGTATCATGTAAGAACTCGCTCTACTCTTTAGATAAACGAAAGATCTGGATTTAATCTTCCCTACCAAAAGTGAACTTGCAGTAACGAATGATGTCATCTCATTTGTTACTGCAAAAGAATTATTTATAGAGAATTCTACGTTGTTATTTTGTGAATGTTTTTTTATTTTGAGGCTAGAATACTTGCGCTAATTGTTCCGCATGGACTACCCAGCACTCCCGATACTGTTGCAGTCATGGTGCTGCCAGAGATTGTACTTGTACCAGTCAGAGAACCAGAGCATTGATTCTGTATAATAGTAACCGTTGCATCGTTACCACTAACGGTGCCACTAAGAGTACCATTCGAGGTACCCGCATTATTACTCCATGTACCTGTTACAGAACTGCCTGATTGCGATAACGTGAATACTACAGTCTGACTGAATGACGTACCATTTTGAGTGCCCGACTCTGTGCCCACAAAAGTGCCGTCGTATGGATCAGAAGAGCTTGAGTCACCACTTGAAGGCGAGCCCCCATCGCTACCGCCGCAAGCTGTTATTAAAACCAAAACTAACAAACAAACAATATAACGTGTCATAATAAATACCCCTTTTTAGTTGTACCTACTATTACGGCTTTATTTCTCACGAACTTTAAAGTTCGGCGAATTACATAATTCGTGTTCTTAGAATTACATGTAATTGAGAATAGTTATATGACTAGGAACATACGGAAGTTAGTGAGTGATTCGTTGAAAAAAGACTACACCAAATTATTGACCGTTGTTGCAGCAAATATCAAAGTCCTACGTGAAAATAACAAACTGACTCAAGAGGAAATGGAAGAAAAGATAGACTATACCACTCGCTTTATTCAAAAACTTGAGAGTGGTAATTATGCACCTAACCTTTTAACGCTAACTAGGATTGCAAGATTCTTTGGTGTAAGCGTATCTAAATTATTGGAAGAGTAGTTCAAGAAAAATGAGATAATTTTTTAAACAAATTCAATCAACGACGATGCTTGATGCTGGAGATGTAACCTTCAAGATTCTCTCTTCAGGTGGATCAGCATATAACTAGTACTGCGCCCTCCTTCAGGATTTTTGACCAGTATTTCGCGTTTTACTAAATCAGCAATATCGCGAGAAGCCGTATCCTGTGAACATTTACCAAGAGCAGCCCATTTTGATGAGCTTAGCTTTCCCTCGAAGCCATCAAAAAGTCGATTAAGGATATTTCGCTGCCGATCATTGAATGACTCCCCTTGATATTTCTCCCAAAACTTAGCCTTCTTTAGGACGGAGCCCAGAATAGTTTCCGTGCCTTCAAAGGCACGATCCAAGCATTCTAGAAACCATTCTAACCATTCTGTAATGTCGAGGGTTCCTTTTTGCGTGGACTCCAGAACTGTATAGTAAGATTTTCGTTCTTTGGCTATTTGTGCCGACAGGCTATAGAAACGTTGCGGACTATTTTCAGAGCGGGCAAGTGCAAGATCTGCGATAGCCCGAGCGATACGTCCATTGCCATCATCAAATGGATGGATAGTAACAAACCATAGATGGGCAACTCCCGCCTTGAGGACCGAATCGATAGGCTTTCTACTATTGAACCAAGCAAAAAATGTTATCATTTCTCGACTCAGTCTTGAAGCGTCAGGTGCCTGAAAATAAACCTGTTGCCTTCCGATGGGACCCGATACAACTTGCATGGGGCCTTCATTATCATTACGCCATTTGCCTACTCGAATTTTTGTCATCCCACTGCGGCCTACGGGAAACAATGCCGCATGCCATGAAAAAAGTCTCTCGGCAGTGAGTGAAGCTTTATATCTTTGTGTAGCATCCAGCATCATTTCAACGATTCCTTCGACACTTCTAGAAGCAGGGGTTAAGCCTCCTATGTCCATACCAAGATGTCTCGCAAGCGATGAGCGCACTTGTTCTCGATTGAGATGTTCCCCTTCGATCTCACTAGATTTAAGAACTTCTTCCGTTAAGGATTGAAGGATAGCCTCAGTACGAAGCTGGAATCCAAGCCCCTCCATTCTTCCAACTAAGCGCCCTTGACGATGTCGAACAGATGCCAATAGATCTACTAGCCGATCTTGGCGCCAAATAAAGTTAGGCCATTTCTTAAGTTCGTGTATATATTTCTTCAAAGTACAAACTCCGTATTATATGCGGATATTATGACGACTTTACTCCGCAAAAACAAGGGGTATTCTACGTATTTTTAGCGGAGAATACGATTAGATCATTGAAATTGGTTTAGACTAATATTAGGGAAAAGAGGACTAAGACTGAAAAATTAACTTATCGATGATATTGGTGTGGCTATGAAGAACCCTCATGAAATAGCGCAACGAAATTTTAAACTACTTCAGAACCGGACTGACAAACGGTAGAACGGAGGGATTTAATAATCTCAGTAATTCTCGGTGAATAATTTTGTGCCTATTTTTATATAGAAAATGCTCGGCGGGAGACTCGAACTCCCATGGGTCGCCCCACAGGCTTCTGAGACCTGCGTGTCTACCAATTCCACCAGCCGAGCACATATTTCACGGATTAGTGAGATAAAACTAAAATTATACTTAACTGTTTAGGGGAAAGTTGTCTATGCTGTCCTCCTTATGAAATCCAAACGCAAAAAGATCTCTTACCCTGGTTTCTTCATTAGCTTTGAAGGGGGTGAAGGGGCTGGTAAATCGACCCAAATTCGCCATTTAGTAAAGTATTTTACCCACCATAAAATTCCGGTTGTTTTAACCCTTGAACCTGGGGGGACCGCTATCGGCTCAAAAATACGAGAACTTTTACTAGATCCCAAACACACCGAATTAAAACCTAGAGCTGAGTTACTGCTTTATTTAGCGGATCGAGCCCAACACGTGGAGGAGTTTATTCTCCCCGCCCTTAAGGCAGGTAAGGTTGTCATTACTGACAGATATGCCGATTCCTCAAATGTCTATCAAGGAATCTGTCGAGGATTGGGGCTGGAATGGGCTATGGCTTTAAATGATTATGCAACTCAAGGACTCTATCCTGACCTAGCCATTGTTCTGGATCTCCCAGTGAAATTGGGCTTCTCCAGAATGAAACAAAGGGTTTTAGACCGAATGGAGAGGGAAAAACATAGTTTTCACAATAAAGTTCGGCGTGGTTTTTTGCATTTGAGCCAAAAATATCCTAAACGTATCCAAGTGGTAAATGCGGCTCAAACAGAGGATGAAGTAAGGGCTGAAATTCAGAAATGGGTCATCGATCGTATCCGTAAATCAAAGGAAAACTTAATTTGGAAAAAACTACAAAAATAGGGGCTCTAGGGGCTATCGGTTGCTTCTCAGTACAGGAACGTCTCTGGCGTTACTTAAAGTCTCAGAGAATTCATCCTGCCCTTCTTTTCATAGGGCCTGATAAACAGGTGAAATACCAAGCGGCCAAGGGAATGGCCAAACTTCTTTTTTGTTTGAATAAAACTAAAACTGCCTTCTGTAATGAATGCAATAACTGTAAAAGAATTGAAAAAGAGATTCACCCCGATGTTTACTTTTTTAAAGAAGAAAGTGAAGAGACTTTAAAGATCGAGGTAGTCAGAGAGGTCATTGGACAAATGAGGGTAACTCCGATTGAAGGGCCCTACAAAATTTGTGTCATTGAAGAGGCTCATCGAATGAACTCAGGCGCTGCCAATGCTTTTCTAAAAACTCTTGAGGAACCGGGTGAAGGTAGGTTTTTTATTCTCACTACAACTCAAAGGGGTTCTATTCTTCCTACGGTTTCTTCTCGTTGTATCGAGTTTGTTTTTCGTCCTGAAAATGATGATATTAACCTTGCTGAGGAGCTACAAAAAAAATATCGAGATCTATTGACTGAAGCCTCTAAGACAAAAAATTTCGCTCAGGTCATAGTTTCATTAGGGGAGAAAGAGGAGGCTCTTAAATTTCTTCAATTTCTACAATTGGAAATTCACAAAGCCCTTCTCTCTAAAGAATCAAGCAAAGAGGGCTCCCTATTATTTAATTCCTACTCGACTCATGAACTTACTTTAAAGTTTGACTCAATCGTGACGCTAGAGGGGCAATTGCGTTCCAATGCTAACTACGGTTTAATGATTGAAAGTTTATTGAGAAACCATTTTTCAGGAGTTTTCCTTTGAGTTCCCGTTACTACATCACCACCCCGATTTACTACGTAACCGATGCTCCACATATTGGCCATCTTTATACAACCGTGGCGGCTGATATCATGTCACACTACCAAAAAATGTTAGGTAAAGAGGTTTGGTTTTTGACAGGAACTGATGAACACGGACAAAAGATTCAAAAAAAAGCCAAAGAGACTGGAGAAACTCCACAGGCCTTAGCTGATAGAGTGGTTAAAAAATATATCGAAACCTGGAAGAGCTATGGTGTTGAATATAACGATTTTATTCGAACCACTGAAGAGCGACACAAGAAAGTGGTCCAGGCTTACATTAAGAAGCTTATGGACAGTGGAGATATTTACTTAAGCTCCTATCAAGGATTGTATTGCATCCCTTGCGAGGCTTATTGCACAGAAACACAAGCTGTTGATGGAAAGTGCCCCGATTGTCATCGATCCGTAGAAACACTTCGTGAAGAGAGCTATTTCTTTAAAATGGCTAAGTATGTTCAACCTCTTCTAAAGCATATTGAAACTCATCCCAATTTTATTTTGCCAGAAAGCCGCAAAAATGAAGTTCTAGGGTTTTTAAAAGGTGAAGTAAGGGATATCAGCATTAGCCGCACTACTATTGATTGGGGAATCCCCATGCCGGCCGATCCTAAAGCTACTAAAAGTCACAAAGTCTATGTGTGGTTTGATGCCCTAACTAACTATGTTTCTGCTCTAGGCCCCTTAGATAAAGATGAGAAGTTTGAGAAGTTTTGGCCCGAAGCTATTCATGTTGTTGGAAAAGATATTTTAAGATTTCATGCTGTCTATTGGCCCACATTTTTAATGGCACTAGGGCTGCCTTTACCCAAACAAATCATCGCTCACGGATGGCTCACCGATTCTAATCGTAAAATTAGTAAATCGCTAGGTAATGCGATTGATCCTGTAGCTCTTGCTCAAAAGGTAGGTGTGGATGGAATGAGATTTTTTCTATTCAAGGAGTTCGTTTTTGGTCTAGATGGTGAGTACACCGAGGCGATTATGTACCAAAGAATAAATGCTGATCTCGCTAATGACTTTGGAAACTGCATCAGTCGTGTCACAAATATGATCCCCAAATACATGGGCAACGATCCCATTTTAGTCACATCCTATTTAAATGAGATCTCGGAACTAAAGACCTTAGCTTCTGAAGTGGTAATCCAAGCGCACAAAGAGATGGAAACTTTCAGTTTTCACAAATCTCTTGAGAATATTTGGAAGTTAATCTCAGGGGTAAATCGGTATGTAGAAAACAATGCCCCTTGGACTCTCGCAAAGTCTTCTGATCCCAAGGATAAACGAAAACTTGAAGAGGTTCTTATCCATTGTCATGAGAGTTTAAGAATTGCTTCACTGTTTTTGGTTCCCTTTATTCCGAAGAGCGCTAAACAGGCTTTATCTTATTTAGGAACCGATTCCGATCTCTCAGTCCCGGCCCCCCTTGTGACCCAACTGACTTGGGGACAGGGGCCTAAATCGATTACGGTCACAAAGAGTTCCCCTCTTTTTCCCAGACTTGAGATGCCCAAAGCATGAGTGCTACAGGTTATAGTTTCATTGATACCCATGCTCACTTGGGAATGCTTGAACATTCGCCGATTGACGAGATTATTGCACGTGCCAAGGCACAGGGGATTTCCAAAATGATTACTGTAGCTACTCATGAAGAGAGTTGGGGAATCAACGAGAAGCTTGCAGCCCATTCTCCAGATATTTATTTTACAGTAGGACTTCATCCCCATGATGCTGAGAAGGTTCCTAATTGCGAGAAAAACCTAAAGGCTTTTTATGGAGGATCTCAGCATAAAAACAAATGTGTAGCGATTGGGGAAACGGGCTTAGATTTTTTTTACAATTTCGCAGGTAAAGAGGCTCAGGTGGCTCAATTTGAAACTCAAATAAGGCTTGCCCAAGAGTGGGATCTACCTCTCGTTATTCATTGCCGTGAAGCCTTTGAAGAGCTTTTTAAATCCTTAAAAAAAGTTGGAGTTCCCAAGAAAGCAGGAGTTATGCACTGTTTTACAGGAACAACCTCTGAGGCTTTAGAGGCGGTTAAAATGGGATTTAGCATTTCATTCTCTGGTATTGTAACTTTTAAAAATGCAGAGGCCTTAAGAGATACAGCTAAAGAGGTTCCAGAAGATAGGCTTCTTATCGAAACCGATTGTCCTTTTCTTACTCCAGTACCTCATCGAGGGGAAAAGAACGAGCCTTCATTTTTGCCTCACACAGCTAAAGCTCTCGCAGTCGCTAGAAATATTTCAGTTGAGCATCTCGCAAAAATAACGACTGAGAATGCCATGAGGGTTTTTAGCCTTTTCTAAAGTGTGCGGTAGTCCACAACCACTAAGGCAAAACCTTTTAATTTCTTAAAGCGATTGCATCTTTAGGAATTTCGTAGGGGGTTGAGTTTTTATCGGTAAAAACTCTAACATGAACCGATTCTCTTATGATCTTTTCTTGGGGAACCCCTTGGTCAGATTGAATTCCAGCATCGGTATGACAAACATAACCTCGATTAAACTGACTTAGTTGTTCAACTGAAAACTCACAAGGAGAAAGGGTGGCTCCCGATCTTATAATGGCTACAGTAAATTTAGTGGCATCACTTTGAATAAAAGCCCATGGGATTTCAAATGTTCGATTAATCTCCTGACTCTGTCCATTTCCAATAGGCCATCTGTGTCCCCCTTCAGGAAGAGTTACTTTAGTTCCATTGGCAAAAGTAAGTTCTAGTTTAGCATTGAAAATTTTATCGGCTGCTTTTCCTGAGTTTTCCAGGTTGTATTTTTGAACCGTAATAAAAGTTCTAAAAGGTTTAACCTCTTTAATGATCTGGGTTACAGGTTCTTCTGCTCTAGCAGAAAATGTGAGTCCGACGGCTGCGACTAGACTTAGTATCAGGTTTGTTAGTGACATGAATTCTCCTCTTAATAAAGATGCATACTTGCAAATGGCAGTTAGGACCTAAGCAAGCAGTGTTCCAGCCTGCTTTATGCCTGAGTAGGTGACGATTTTGTAAATAGAGGGACAATTTGCGGTAGGGATTTGGGCAAATATTGTTAGTCGTTCGTCAAAAAGTTTAACGGACTTAAGGTCTCTAGCCTTACTTGAAAAAAACTGCTCCTGGTACGTTTGTTGAATTAACTCCGCCAGAGAAAATGGGGGAGATTGCATGAAACGCAGCTTGGGCAAAAAAATAGGTATGTCAGTTAACAGTAGAAAAGTAGCCGACCTTAAATGGAGCTCAGTGCTTCGAAAGGGAAGAAGTTCATTGAAACTTTTTCTTCTAGGTACAGTTACATTTCTCCTTAGTACTGGAACAGCTTTTGGGATGAATTTTTCATCAACTCAAGTTTCACGTAATCTTTCTTCTTTTCCTTTTCCTGAAGTAGAAACAGAACGTTCGACCCGTGATATTTTAGACTCCTATCCTGCCTACTTGAAATTTGTGGTTGAAGTTGGAAAAGATATGGATCGAGCTAGTACTGCTAAATTGGTAAAGCTCTACGATTCATTGAAAAGAAAGAATTCTAGAGGAGCAGCTTTATTTCTTAAGGGGTTGAGATTTGAAATGGTTCAGAAGGTTGAATTAATGGGAAGAGCCCCTAGAGAAATTTCCACTTCAAATCCAGAATACAGAAGATGGGTTGGGAAGTATTTAAAAGAGTGGGTTCGAGAAGCTGATGAGCATCTATTCAGAGCTTATAGCTCTTCTCAAGGAGAATTGGCTCTAGCTGAGTAGTTATCTTTTTTTTAGTTCAGTATATTTTTTGGCGTTACCCTTTGAGAGCTTTACTGGGTAACGTTTTGCATTTTGTTTGAGTTTTTCAATCATCGCTTTTTCTAAGTCGACATCCAATCGATCTGCTATTCGTAAGGTGTAATACAGAATATCTGCAAGTTCGTGATGAATTTGTGTGGCTTTTGAGGCATCCTTCATGACCTCAAAAGACTCTTCTGAAGTTAACCATTGAAAGATCTCTACCAGTTCTCCTACCTCTCCCGCTAGGGCCATACTCAGGTTTTTAGGGGTGTGAAAGAGATCCCATTCTCTCTCTTTTACAAAAGCCCTTTGTAGTTTAAGAAGTTTATTAATATTGAAGTGATATTTTTTTGCCATGATTATTTGTAGAAAGTCTCGATGGAGTTGGCAATGACTGCTTGCTTGTTGTTATAAATTTTATTAACGTCAATTTACTTTGAAAATCGCACTTGTACACAATGCTAAGTTTCCGGTTAAGGGTTATGGGGGAACCGAACGAGTCGTTAGCTGGCTTGCTAAAGGTTTGTGTGAGCGGGGAATTGAGGTGGTATTGTCCTGTGCCCCTGATAGTCAGTGTCCTTACGCTAAAGTGGTCCCCTTCAACGAAAAAATCTACACAGAATTGGCTTGTGACGTGGTTCACTATTTTAATACCCCTCCTGAAATCCCTGATTATCCTCATCTGGTAACCCTTGGGGGAAATGGCAAGGTAGGGGAGAATTATTCCATTAATACTGTTTTTGTAAGTCAGAACCATGCCTATCGACATGGTGCCTCGGCCTTTGTTTATAATGGACTAGATCCTGACGAGTATATTTTTGAAAAGGATAGAGACAAATATTTGGTTTTTTTAGCCAAAGCTTCCTGGTCGGTTAAGAATGTTAAAGGAGCTGTCCGAATAGCTCGGAAAAGTCATAGATCGCTTCATATCATGGGGGGAAGTCGAAAGTTTTTTAATGGCTGGCGAGATGTATTTTGGGAAGGGATGGTGGACGGGGAAGTTAAGGCTAAATGGCTTTCTAAAGCCGCGGGACTTCTATTTCCAGTTTTATGGCATGAGCCATTTGGAATCGCAGTAGTCGAGGCTTTGGTGAGTGGTGCCCCTGTCATTGCAACCCCTTTTGGTTCATTGCCTGAACTTGTGAATTCTCAAGTAGGGAAAATATGTCTAAGCGAAGCTGAAATGGTGGAGGCTGTCTCCCATTTAGATAGGTACTCTTCCACAGTTTGTAGAGACTGGGCCTTATCCAAGTTTCATTACAAGCTAATGGTGGATAAATATATTTCTTATTATGAGAAGGTTTTAAATAGAAATACCCTTAATAAAATTCTTCCGATGGTCACGGCTCCTACCGGTCAACTATTTGAATTTAAATAAGAGAGATTAGTGAAGAGCTTGAATAGTTTCATTCCAGGTATTTCCTGAGAAGGTGAAGTATTCTAGTTCGGACCATTTGAATGTTTTTGAGGCTTCATCGTAGATTCGACATCGAGCCACGGGAGCTGCATACAAATGGACGCTTATAGCCGGCTTTCTAGAGGCGTTGGCAATAGAATGTAAGGCAATTCCATCATCGATATAAGCAGGGCTGCTACCGGCCTTAATAACCTCTGCTTTTCCTGCAGGTTTTAAGGTGTATTTTTTTTCATCTATAATAGGTCCAATGGGTTCATAATTTTTAAAAGTTAAACTTCCTAGCTCCATTAACACCCAACACCGTTGGTTTGCGTGGTCGTGAATAGCTGTTCTTTGTTCTGGAAGCCAGGTAAGAACTAAAAGTTCAAAAAAGTCATTCTTTGCAATGAGGTTTCTTCCGTAGGTTTCTTCTCTAAAAAAGGTGTAAGGAAGAAACTCTTCATGGTCAATAGGGTGAGTTTTTAAGTATTTATCGACGATATCTGTCTTGAAGCTCTTGGCATCTTGTTGATTTAGAAACTCAAGAAAATCTTTAAGCGATGATTGTTTCATGTGATTTTTAAAACGATAGCACAGGCTGGTTAAAAAAAACAATATCCAGATATCAAATTTTTAGATTGGGTTAATGCGTCGGGTTGTAGGTGGGCTGTTAGGGAGTGGTAAAGTTGCTAAATTCTAAAATTTAGCATAGGTTGTTTTCGGACTAAAAACCTTTAGATTTGAGGGAGAACTTATGGCGGAAATGCGAAAAGAACGAGGATATAAAAAGCAACTTTTAGTATTACCTTTTGATCACCGAGCTTCATTTCAAGAGAAGATGTTTGGAATTAAAGGGACCCCAACTCCCGAACAGACCTTAGAAATCCAATCCTACAAAGATATTATTTTTGAAGGTTTTGAAAAGGCCGTTAAAAGCGGCTTGCCTCGAGAAATTATGGGGGTTTTAGTTGATGAGCAGTTTGGTGAGAATGTAATTAAAAAGGCCAAAAGTGCCGGTTTTACCGTCTGTGTTTGCGTAGAAAAGAGTGGTCAAGAAGAGTTTGATTTTGAATATCCTAACTACCAAGAGCACATCGAAAAATATCAGCCTGATATTATTAAGGTTCTAGTGAGATATAACCCAGAGGCTGAGAAACAGATGAATGAGAGACAAGCGACTAAGCTTGCTGAGTTGTCTCGCTATTTGGATAAAGCCAATAAAAAATATATGTTTGAGTTGTTGGTTCCACCTACTGAAGAACAGCTAGTTCGATGTGGCGGAGATAAAGCTAAGTATGACGTTAATCTTCGTCCTTCTTTAATGGTTAAGGCTATCGAGGAGCTTCAAAAGCATGGAGTCGAAGCCGATATTTGGAAATTAGAAGGTTTGGATAAACGCGAAGATTTCGAAAAGGTTTGCGTGGCGGCTAGACAAGGTGGTCGAACCCAAGTGGGCTGCATCGTTCTCGGGCGTGGTGAGAATGAGGCTAAAGTTCGTGAATGGTTGAAAGTGGGAGCCAATGTTGAAGGGGTTGTCGGATTTGCCGTAGGTCGAACTGTGTTCTGGGAGCCCTTAAAACTTTACCGAGAAAAAAAATGCACTCGAGAAGAGGCCTCGCAACGTATGGCCACAACTTATGGAAATCTCTGTAGGCTCTGGTTAGAAGAGCGAGCCTAATCCATTTGTCGCTGGATTAAACGCAACTGAACTCAGGGATTAATCGGTTTTAAAGGCCAATACTTTTTAAAAATGCCTCATGATTGGGTTCTCTCTTAAGGAACCCAGTTATGAGTTCCATGGGTTCTCTTTCTCCACCAGGTTTCAAAATCCAATCTACATAGTCTCTTCCAGTTTCTGAATTGAGAAGTCCTTCTGAATTAAATCGGGTGAACATATCCTGAGCAAAAACTTTAGACCACATGTATCCATAATAGCCGGAGTCGTATCCCCCCATAAGATGACCAAAACTAGCTTGAGGTTGGGTTCCCTCTTGAATCGGTATTAGCATGATCTCTTTCATCCGTTTTTCATAGATCTCAGTAGAGTTTACTTTGGAGGATGAATGGTAATCTAAATCGATAGTCGCAAAGGCTAGTTGTCTAAGGGTTTGAATTCCCACATTGAGAAGTTTTGCCTGGATCATCTTTTCAATTAATTCGTCAGGGAGTTTTTGATTGTGATTTAAGTAATGGCCTGAGAGTTTCTTTAGAGTTTCTTTTTTCCAGACCCAATTTTCCAGCATCTGGGATGGAGCTTCGACGAAGTCGGTCTTTACGCTAGTTCCCGAAAAGGTCGCAAATTTAGCTCCAGTTAGAGTCTGGTGCATAATGTGGCCAAATTCATGAAATAAAGTTTCTACCTCTGCATGAGGCAGGAGTGAGGGGTTTTGAGAGGTGGGGGGATTAAAGTTAGCTACAATTGATGAAACAGGAATTTCGTAGCTTCCATTCTCTCTTTCAAAGCCATTAAGTAATGTGAAGGCGGCTGCGTGACCATATTTGCCAGTTCTTGGGAATAGATCCATATAAAAGTAGGCCACAACCTCTTTTTGACGTTCAATTCTATATTTTTTAACTGTGGGGTGCCAAACATCTGTGGATGTTTCTTCAGTGAATTTAACCCCGAATAGCTCTTGGTAAATATCAAACATTCCCTGAAGAACAACTTCTAAAGGGAAATATTCTTTGATGAGTTGAGGATCAACATTATATTTTGTTTTTCTTAAGCTATTTTCATAATAGCGCCAGTCCCAAGCGTTGATGGTGGATTCGCAGTCACCGAGCTCTTTTTTCTTCTCAGTAAGCATGTCGTTAAGCTCTTGATGAGCTTTTGTTTTTAATTTTTGAATAAGATTATCTAAGAAAGATCTGACCTGTTCAGGTGTTTTAGCCATTCTACGTTCCAGCACAAAATCGGTGTGGGTGGCATAACCTAGCATTTGGGAAAGCTCACTTCTTAGGGAAATCGCCTCCTCGAGAAGAAGCCTATTAGAATCTCCTCCACGGTTATTAAATCTAAATTCAAACTCTTTCCTGGCTTCTGCATTTTGTGCATTCTGCATGAAGGGGTAGTAGTGTGGGTAGGACATGGTTAGCTTAAATTTTCCTGAGGCAGTTTTTTCTAGAGAATCAATGTAGCTTTGGGGAAGCCCCTTTAGCTCTTCTAAAGTAACTTCAAAGGAGCTCTCTTCATTGACTAGGCGATTGGCAAATTCCGACTCAATCGTTACAAGTCTTTTCTTTTTCTCGATGAATTTTTTTTGGGTTTCAGGGCTAAGTTCCAAACCATTTCGTTTGAATAAAATTAGGTATTCATCGAACAGCTTGGTCTCGACCGGTGTGAGACTAGGATTCTTTTGCTTAGCAGACTTTAAAGTTAAGAATAGATCTTGCCTAGAGTAAATATCGACAAAAAGCTGCTGAACTAGATTTTCACAAACATCGGCAGCTTCTCTAACCTCAGTAGAAGGAGAAACATATTTAAGAAAAACGACAGGATTTAGTTTGTTTCCAAATAGGCTTGTCCACTTTTCGATCTCAAGTGTTGTACTTTCAAAAGTACTCTCTTTTTCAGATAACTTTGAAATTCCATCTAGCCGCAATTTTAGGGATTCGATCTCAGAGTTACATAAGGAACTAATTTGTTCGGGTGTGTAGTCATATTTTAGAGGGGTTATATGCCCCAATCTTTTAATTGAACCCTGTGCATGAACCGCCATAATCGCCCCCAAAATGATACCTATTTGTAATTTCATTAAATGACCTCTAATAAATTAATGCAAAGTTTCTAAATGTTTTTCTACATCAATAGCAGCCTGACACCCGGAAGCTGCAGCTGTAATGGCTTGTCTGTAAATGGTATCTTGAACATCACCCGCCGCAAACACTCCTGTTCGGCTTGTAACCGTGGTAGGGCGTTTAGGAAGAATGACATAACCTTTAGGATCTAAATCGATGTGGCCCTTGAGGAAACTGGTATTGGGTTCGTGTCCGATAGCCACAAAGAAGCCTTCGCAAGGCACTTCACTTAGTGCACCTGTTTTTAAGTTTTTAACTCGAGCGCCTGTGACCGCATCTTGCCCTAAAACTTCAACAACCTCTGAGTCCCAGATGAAACTAATTTTGGGATTTTTAAAGGCACGTTCCTGCATAATTTTAGAGGCTCTTAAAGTATCTTTACGATGGATCACAGTGACATGAGAGGCAAATCGGGTTAGGAAAGTAGCCTCTTCCATTGCAGAGTCACCCCCTCCTACAATAATTAGCTTAGCCCCTTTAAAGAACGCCCCATCGCAAGTGGCACAGCTCGAAACCCCTTTACCCAAAAGACGGCTTTCAGATTCTAAACCTAGCCATTTAGTGGCGGCTCCCGTCGCTATAACGACAGCTTTTGTTTGGAATTCTTCATTTTCGATATAAACTTTCAGAGGAAAAGAGGAGAAATCGATGTGAGTTACATTTTTGGAAATAAATCGAGTCCCGAACCTCTCGGCCTGTTTTCTAAAGTTTGCCATGAGTTCGGGGCCCATCATTCCTTGAGGGAAACCAGGAAAATTTTCGACATCGCTGGTTAACATCAAAAGACCTCCTGATTGATATCCTTCAATACAGAGAGGCGAAAGATTGGCTCTGGCAGCATAGATTCCCGCGGTATAACCTGCAGGGCCAGAGCCAATAATAATTAAGTTCTCAATTGCCATAAAAGATCTCCTGAAAATACTTTTGAGGTTATCGTAATGATGAATCTGGGACAATTCAATAAGGAGTCGAATCTAAAATATCTTTTAAAGTTGATTCTAAAGGACGAAAAGTAGAATTGGGGACATAGTGCACCAGTTTCGAAGTGTCTATTTTCAATCCCTTAAAGGAATTGTTATGGCTTTGCGTACTTACAATCTTAGCCGATATTCCCTCAAGATTGAGTAGGGTTTGAATCACTTGACCTACTTGAGTCTCTTCAGGGGGAGCAATATTAAAGACCTCAAATCTAGAGCTCAGGGGTGAGTTTAATAGAATCGGGAAGGTTTTGATGACATCTCGAACATCAGTAAAGCGACGGTAACTGTCAATGGGGCCTACCGCCAAGGTATTCTCCCCAGTTTTTTTAAGGGCCTTAATTTTTTTACAAATATCTGAAGTGATAAAGCCAAGAGGTTGGTTCGGACCAATGCAACTGTAAAGTCTTCCCACGACTCCTCGTAGTTTGGGAAATTTTTGAGTGAATGTTTTTAGGGCCTCTTCTGCCAGATATTTGGTAAAACCATACGCCCCTTCAGGTTTTATTTCGGCTCTTTCATTTACAACTCCTGCCTGGTTTCCATAAACATGAACTGAGCTAGTCAGAAAAAAATCAACGGGTGTATCTAGCGAAGCTAAAGCCCCCAATAGAATCTGGGTTGATAGGGTGTTTTGTGAAAAGTAGGACTCAAATCGAATTTCATTAGAAACTTTAGCAATTCCAGCTAAGTGATAAACCCTCTGAGGTTTTACTTTCTGGATGAATTTTAGCACCGATTTGGACTCAGTAAGATCAAGAGCTTCGGAGAAGTTTTCGTCCTGTTTGAGCTTATTTAGAGAGCATGAGTATATTGTCTCATGGGGGGGTAAATTTTTAAGGTAAGGCAGTAGATATTGCCCTAAAAATCCTGTAGCACCTGTAACAAGAGTAACCATGTAGGGGGAGACTATAGCTTAAGGAAAACCAAATGACAAAATGAACTTCATTTTTAAGAGGGGATATTTTATTCTGCGAGTTAATATCGTGACTTTATTTATTGAATAGGGCTAAAACATATAAAAAATCTTCTTTAATTTTGAGAGAGTGACTATGAATATTTTGGTAACTGGGGGATGCGGTTTTATTGGTTCCCATTTTATTGAATACTTTTTAAAAAACTATCCTGAATCCAAAGTAACGAATCTAGATGTCCTTACTTATGCGGCCCATCCTGACATGCCAAAACATCTAGAGATCTTGGCTTCTGGGCGTTATCTTTTTATTCAAAAAGACATTTCAGATCCCTCTCTGAAAGCCTGGGCGAAAAATTTAAAGTTTGATGCCATTATAAATTTCGCTGCCGAGACGCATGTGGATCGCAGTATCTTAGATCCCGATACTTTTGTGCGTACTAATGTCATGGGAGTTCAAAATTTACTCGCTGTAGCTCGTGAGGCTGGCAATATAAGATTTGTCCATGTATCAACCGATGAGGTTTATGGTTCTTTAAAACCCAATGATCCTCCCTGTATTGAAACCATCGCTCTTGATCCTAACTCGCCTTATGCGGCCTCAAAAGCCTCAGCGGATCTTTTAGCTTTGGCAAGTGCCCGTACTTATAAACAGCCTGTTCTTATAACTCGATGTACTAATAATTATGGCCCTTACCAATTTCCTGAGAAGTTACTTCCTCTTTTAATCGCGAATGCTCTTGAGGATAAGACTATTCCTGTTTATGGCGATGGAAAACAGGTGAGAGATTGGATCTATGTAGTAGATCATTGTCGAGGTATTGATGCCGTTTTACAAAAAGGTCGTTCCGGAGAAATATATAATATTAGTGCATCTGGTGAGGCACAAAACATCGATGTGATTAAAAAAGTTTTAAATATGATGGGAAAATCGGAGTCTCTGATTACCTATGTAGGTGATCGTCCGGCACATGATCGTCGATATGGTTTAGATTCATCTAAAATTAGAAAAGAATTGGGTTGGGAACCTAAAACCTCTTTTGAAGAGGGGCTCAGAACTACAGTGGATTGGTACTTGAAAAATACTGAGTGGTGGAAAAAGGTTCGAGGCACAGAGTATTTAAAATATTATCAAGCCAATTATGAAAAAAAATTCAGTTCAGGTAATCCTAAAATTAAAGAGGTGAACTCATGAAAGGTGTTATTTTAGCAGGAGGAACAGGTTCCAGACTCTACCCACTGACCAAGGTCACTAATAAACATCTATTACCTGTGGGTAATAAACCCATGATTATTCACCCTGTTGAGAAACTAATTAAGGCGGGAATAAAAGAGATTATCATTGTGACCGGAGTGGAGCACATGGGAGCTGTAGTGACACTTCTGGGATCGGGTAAGGATTTTGGATGTGAGTTTAGTTATAAGGTGCAAGATCAGGCAGGAGGAATTGCTCAAGCTTTGGCACTTACTGAAAGTTTTTGTAGAGGATCAAAGATCTGTGTGATTCTAGGGGATAATATTTTTGAAGATGATTTAAATTTATTTGGACAGAATTTTCATGAGCAAAATAAAGGTGCTAAGGTTCTATTGAAGAAGGTTTCAGATCCTCAACGATTTGGCGTACCCGAACTTCAGGGGAATAAAATAATTGGTATTGAAGAGAAACCTAAGAACCCTAAAAGTTCCTATGCTGTGACTGGAATCTATTTTTATGACAATCAAATTTTTGATGTCATTAGAACTCTTAAACCTAGCGGGCGTGGTGAATTAGAAATTACTGATGTTAATAATTTTTATATTCGTCAAGGGACTCTGACTTATGATTTATTCCAAAGCAACTGGACGGATGCAGGAACTTTTGAGTCTCTAAATTTAGCCAATCAATTAATGTTTAATAAGCAATAAGAGATGTTGGTTTCAAAGAAACAACCATTCCCCCTTTTAGTTACAGGTGCCTCTGGAATGTTAGGTTCCGACCTGGTTGAAGAAATTGTTATGTCTAGAGGTAGGCAGGGTGTTTTATCAACGGATAGTAAGACTCTGGATATTACCCATCGAACTCAGGTAGAGAACTTTCTTCATAAGAACCCCATTTCCTACATTATCAATGCCGCGGCCTATACCGACGTAGATGGAGCTGAAAAAGAGAGGGAAAAAGCTTATCTCATTAATGTCGTTGGACCTAAAAACTTAGCTGAGGTTGCAGGCTCTTTCGGTATTCCTGTCATCCACTTCTCTACTGATTATGTGTTTGATGGCACTTTAAATCGCCCTTTAACTGAGGAGGATGAGCCCAATCCACCGAAGCCCAATTATTATGGGGAAACAAAGCTTTTGGGGGAGCGAGAGGTACTTCAAAATCCAGCAAATTTGGTGTTGAGAGTTCAATGGCTTTACGGGAAGAGAAGAGAAAGGTTTAGCAGTCTTAGAAATAAAGAAAAGTTTACTCCATTTGAGGATCAATGGGGTGCACCTACTTGGACTCGGGATGTAAGCAGAACTGTAGTTAAACTAATAGAACAAAAAGCTAAGGGACTATTTCATTTTGCTTATGATGATTTTGCAAGTTGGGCTGAAGTTTTTGCCTTTGTTTGTGATGAATGGCACCTTTCAACTCAACTTTTACCTAAAAAAAGTTCTGATATAAACCTTCCTGCAAGAAGACCTAGCTACGGGGTGATGGCCAACAGAAAACTTCTGGCACAGTTAGGTGAAAAGACTATGGGAAGTTGGCAAACTTCACTTCGAGAATTTTTAAAGACTATTTATTGTGATTTTAAGTGAAATCAAATTTGTTTTTTGTTGTAAAGACATAAGATGGCAAATGGGTAGGCTGGATCTCTAACAAATAAGTGAGCCGCTTAGCGCAACAAGTACCGTACTCCGCGCCGAACAAGTTTAGTAATCTTAGGATGATTTTGTAATGGCTTAGCAACCCTTTGCTTTACTATGTAAAGCTACGGGCCCTGTTCTTTTTTAGAGTCGGTACCTCTTTTTAAATTGGTTATGATTTTTGTATCGGGTTCTCCATTCGTTAAAAGATTCTTTGGTGAAGGAACCGGTGATGTTGCCGGCAGAGGGTTGTAATATTACTAAGGCTATGCTCTCCACCGCTCGCAATTGGTTTTTTGTGATGGAGATCTATCCATCTTTTATTCTGACATGGGTTAGCTACTTTATTTTTGAAAGTACATTGGCCACGGTCCCGTTTCATGACTTCGTGTCGGATTTGGGCGGGAATGGGAGTTCGTTTACCTTGGGAGTTATCTACTCTCCTTAAGGAAAGAGAAGAGGATAAAAAAGAGGGGCCCTCTCTTTTCAAAGAGGGAGAAGAGAAAAGCTGTTTTTTTTCAAG
>SXGT01019536.1_pt1 | contig 89537 bp, 67 predicted proteins | sample 3176221 | NCBI WGS metagenome assembly SXGT01 (sample SAMN11356862, study PRJNA531348) | freshwater metagenome | isolation source: freshwater sample F1-120 | place: China: Fuxian Lake, Yuxi | collected 2017-12-25 | reverse complement strand
GCGCTCACGAAGTCGTGGAGCGCGATCCACTTCTTGGAGGCGGAGCCGGTGTCGGCGTAGAGGGTGGTCCATGGGATGTTGACGCGGAGGAGTTTCAAGCGGGCTCCAGTGGAAGCCCGAGCACAGTAAACAGCGCGCGCGTGCGCGCTGCAAGGGCTATGCCGGGAGAAATTGCGAAGGCCCGTGATCACGGGCACTTGTCAGTCAAGATGCGACGCGCGCCGTCGTGTCGCGACCCCTCGCGCCTCAGCTCTCGGGGTGCCTCCCCCACAGAGACGCGGGCTACGTTCCGACCGTGCCAGAGCGTCCCGACCTCGAGTACGTCGTCCCGCGCCTCCACGCGGCCCTCGCCGGGGCCGAGATCGTCGGCGCGCGCGCCCGCAAGCCGGTGGTCTTGCGCTGTGCGGTCGACGAGGTGCGGGGGCGGATCGGCGCCGTGTCGCGACGCAGCGCCTCGGTGGTCTTCCACTGCGGATCACGAGACTTGGTCGTGATCCCGATGCTCGCCGGTCGTTTCGAGATCGACGGGAAGGACACCGCCGACCTCGCCGTGGCCTTCACCCTGGCCGACGGGCGCGTGCTTCGGTATCGCGACGACGTGCAGATGGGGAAGATATGGTGGACCGCGCCGCGTGCGGCGATCCCTGGCCTCGCCGAGGGTGGGATCGACGTGCTCGGCCCGGCCTTCACCGTGGATGCCCTGTCTCGACTCGCCACGCGGCGGCGCGAGCAGGTGAAGGTGTTCCTCATGGACAAGACCGCGCTCGACGGCATGGGGAACGCCTACGCCGACGAGGTGCTCTGGGCGGCGCGCATCCACCCCAAGCGCACGACCTCTCGGCTCGGACCGGCCGAGCTCAACGCTTTGCACGCGGCGATCATCGAGGTGATCGGCGGCGCCACCGCCACCATCGCCGCCCGGCAACCCCCCCTGCCCGAGAAGGTCCGCGATTTCCTGCACGTGCGGGGCAAGAAGGGCGATCCCTGCGACCGCTGCGGCCAGGTCATCCGCACCGTAGGCATTCACGGTCACGACGCCTTCTACTGCCCCGCCTGCCAGCCCGACGCCGACGGGCGGGGCTTTGTCGACTGGGGGCGGGCTCCGCGTTGACCGCCTTCCTCGCCCGCAAGCTCCTTGGCGCGCTGGCGGTCGCGCCTCGACCGCCGAGTGCTGGACGCCGCCTCACCGTGGGCGTATGCTCTCGTTCCATCACGAGTCTCCCATGCGCCTGAAACTCTGCACGGACATCAGCACCAACGCGGGCCAGTACCTCCAGATGCGGCCGGGCTGGCTGGTGAAGAACACGCACGCCAGCAACACCGCGTCGGTGTGGCTGTCTGGCCAGATCGACATCTGGGGCGAGTAGCGTGCCCGCGGCGGGCGCGGCGGCGGTGCTCGTCCTCGCGCTCGCGGGATGCCCGGCAGAGAGCGGCGAGAAGGAGGATCCCGCCCCGGACAGCGAGGCCGTGTCCGATTCCGCTGTGGACACTGGGGATAGTTCTGCCCCCCCGCCTGACCGCGATGGCGATGGCTGGGTAGACGAGGAGGACTGCGCGCCGGACGACGCGACCGTGAACCCCGCCGCCACGGAGAGCTGCAACGGCCTCGACGACAACTGCGACGGCACCGTGGACGAAGGAGTGACAACGACGCTGTACGCGGACGCCGACGGCGACGGGCACGGCGACCCCGATGGGTCGAGGGCCGGTTGCCCGGGCGAGGCCGGGACGAGCGAGCTGGGCGACGACTGCGACGACGCGGAGCCGCTCGCTTCGCCCGGCAACGTGGAGACCTGCGACAACGGCGTGGACGATGACTGCGATGGCACGTCCAACGACTGCGCCTGGTCGGGGCGGCACGAAGTGGGCGACGTGGCCGCGTGGATCGGCGCGGAGTCCTACCGGGACAGCGCGGGGGAGTCGGTGTCGGGCGCGGGCGATGTCGACGGCGACGGGCTCGACGACTTCCTCGTGGGGGCCCCATTTTTCGGCAAGCCCGAGGGCGAGGACGGGGGGACCTCGCCGGGGGCCGCGTACGTGGTCCGGGGGGCCGCGTCTGGCTTCCCCTCCGACCTCGGCGGCGCCTGGGCCCGGCTGGAGAGCGAGCTCGACCCCGCCGGCTTCGGCGAGGTCGTGGAGGCGGCGGGTGACATCGATGGCGATGGCCTCGCCGACATTCTCGTCGGGGCCCCGGACGAGCGTTCCAGCGGCGACCCCGACACCTACGGCGGGCTGTACCTCTTCACGGGCCTCGCGGAGGGGCACGCGACGACCGCGGACGCCGCTCTGCGGATCGACGGCACCGAGGAATTCTCGTCCGGGGCGCAGGCGGTGGCATCGGCGCCTGGGGACATCACCGGGGATGGCCGACCCGACCTCGTGCTCGGGGCATGGAACGGCGACTTCCGAATTTCCGTCTGCGATGCGAGTACCACCGGCGAAACCGGCCTCGATGACTGTGGCACCCACATCGGCCAGGGCAGCGTGGACGAGGGGGGCTACCCGACCAGCGCCGCCTCCGACCTCGATGGCGACGGCGTGGACGACCTCCTCGTGATGGCGGCCTCGGACTGCCGCAACGAGCTGGGTTGCGCCTCGGCGGCAGACGCGAACGGCGCCGTGTACCTCTTCGCCGGTCCCATCTCGGGCTCGCTTTCGTGGGCGGACCGCGACGCCGAGCGCGTGGGCGAGGGCGTCGACGACGTCTACATGGCGGCGGACGGCTCGTCGGCCGTCGACCTCGGCGACACCGACGGCGACGGCTACCGCGACATCGCGGTGGGGCAAACTGGCTGGGACAGCGCCCACGACAGCCTGGACAAGCTGGGCGCGGTCTACGTGATCCGCGGTCCCATCGCCGGGAGCGCGAGCCTCTCGGCCGCCGACGCGAGAATCGAGGGGAACGCGACGAGTGGTCTGGTCGGGGCTTGCGTGGCTGCCCCGGGCGACACCGACGGCGACGGGCGCGCGGACCTGCTGTTCTACGGCACGGCCAGCAGCGGAGCCTACCTCGCCGCCGTCTACCTCGCGCGCGGGCCGCTGGTGTCGATGGACGTGTCCGCGGCCGACGCGGAGTTCTATGCCGGGCCCGAGGCGGGCGGGCCGGGCTCCACGTGTTCTAGCGCCGGTGACGTCGATGGCGACGGGCTGGGCGACATGGTGCTTGGCGACGCTGCCTTCTACGACCCGGGATACCGCGACGCGCCCAGCGGCGGTCTGTACGTGCTCCTCGGCCAGGGCATGTAGAGATGGCCACGGAGGACACGGCGACCGACATCAAGCTCTCGACCCACCGGTCGGGCACGCTCGCGCGGAGCAGCAGCACCACCACGTGCGTCTGGGCCTTCGCCGTGGACTACGGCGACGCGACGTACGTCGCGGTGAGCTGGGAAGAGGATGGCGCACTGTGGATGGGGCTAGTCGATCCACTGTCGGCGCGATCGAGCAGTGGCGAGTGGACGATCTCCTCGTCCACGGAAGTGAGCAGCGGTCTCCTCTCCTCCTCCGCTCGGGTCGCGGACCACTGGCACATCTTCGCCTTCGGCTACCAGATCCTCACGTTCTCGGTCGACAGTGCCGACGACCTGTGGATGTTGGTCGTCGACACGACGCTGGCCGTCGTGCAGGCGATCCACGTCGCCAATGCCGATGGGTCGGATAGCCCGCTCTCGTCCTTGCCCGACGACACGGGAACCAACGATCACTTCTGCGTTCAGGCCGACGACACCAGCCTCGTGGCCGTCTCGATCGGCGCGGGTTCCGCGGCGGGCGCGCACATCCCCATCCGCCACTACGTGTACGTCGTCGACATCGACACCGAGCTTATCGACTCCGAGGGCGACTTCACCTTCAGCGGGAGCGACATCCTGTGGGAGTCCTCGGCTACCTGGCTCGACCAGAGCCACCCCTGCTCGGCGCTCTCCCTCCGCCTCACCAGCTCGTCCTCGATCACCGGCTACGAGTGGCAGGTCCTCGCGCCCGGCGCCCTGAGCGGCGGCGCCAACGTGCTGTACCTCCTCGCCACCGAGGACCTGGCCACGGAGAGCGCGGAACTGCTCTCGCTCGAACGGGACCCGCCGGTCGCGGGCTGGGACAGCTCGCTGCAGATGGCCACCCAGGTGCTATTCAGCAATGGGTTCCGCTTCGTGTTTTGCCGCAGCAACGTGCGGCCGTCCCCGTCCGTGTCGCCGCCGAGCGACGCGGGCGACATCGTCTACTGGCTGCTCGACGACACCCTGGGCTTCGCGTCCGGGTACAGCGCGGGGATTCCCCGGGTGATCGGCCGGACCTCCACCGCCATCCGTCGTAACCGGCCCCACACCTCACGCTTCTCGTCGGGCGGCACCGACTACCTCATCCTCTGTTGGGACGAGCGAGACGGTTGCCATATGAGGGTGTACGCGCTCGCCTATGGCTGACCGGGCGGCGAGCCCCCCGTTGATCGCCTTCCTCGCCCGCAAGCTCGTTGGCGCGCTGGCGGTGGCCCTCGTGGTCGCCATCGGCACGGCCATCTTGCTCGAACTGGCTCCGGGTTCTTCGTGCGACACCCTGCGCGCCGAGGCCGCCGATCCGCTCTTCGGCGTGGCCTGCGACGATCCGCTTCCCCTTCGCGTGTCGCGACAGACCATCGCGCTGTTGACGCTCGACCTCGGCCACTCCGCGCAGACCGGTCGCCCGGTGGTGGAGGTCGTCGCCGACCACCTGCCGCGCACGGCACTCCTCGGCCTGGTCGCCATCACGTGGGGTACCATTCTGGGGCTGGCGGTCGCTCTCGCGCAGGCCCGTTGGCCCCGCCTCGATCGCCCCCTCGGCGCCCTCGGACTCGTGGCCTTCTCCCTGCCGAGCTTCGCCACCGGTCACGCGCTGCAACTCGCCCTCGGCCACTGGCTCCCCGTGTCGGGCAGCGAAGACGCCATGCATGCCTACCTGGCGCCGCTCGCGCAGCTCCTCGACCACGCTCGCCACCTCGTGTTGCCCGCGATCGTGCTCGGCCTCGGCCCGCTGGTGGCCACGGCGCGGGTCGCTCGGGCGGCGATCGGCGAGGAACTCGACCGCGACTACGTGCGCGCCGCGCGGGCTCGTGGGCTCGGCGCGTGGCGCGTGTGGACTCGCCACGTGCTGCCCAACGCCGCGTTGCCGCTGGTGGCGCTCCTGGCCACGGAGCTGCCCTTCTGCTTCGGCGGCGCGCCGATCGTGGAGACCGTTTTCGGCTTCCAGGGCATGGGCTGGGTGGCCACCGGCGCGCTGGCGGCCCAGGACGTGCCGCTCGCCTCGGGGGTCTTGCTCGGGCTCGCGGGCGTGGTGGCGCTGTCGAACCTGCTCGCCGACCTCGTCCACGCGGCCATCGACCCGCGCGTGCGGCTGTCATGAAGCCTGTCGCCCTCGGGCTCCTCGTGCTCGTCGTCGTGCTGGCGCTCACACCCGCGGCTGCGGACGGCGCGCCCCTGCTTCCGCCGTCGGTCGACCACTGGTTCGGCACCGACCGGCTGGGCCGCGATCTCTTCGCCCGCTGCGTGGCCGGTAGCGGTGCCAGCCTCGGGGCGGCGCTCGGGGCGGCCAGCGTCGCGATGGTGCTGGGCACGGCCCTGGGCGCGCTTGGCGGCTACCTCGGGGGCGCGGTCGATCGGCTGCTCGTCGCCGCGCTCGACCTCCTCACCGCCACCCCTCGACTGCTCGTGCTCCTCGCGGTGGTGGGCCTCCTGCGTTCGCCCGACGCGGAGCGGGGCTGGCTGGTGCTCTCGGTCCTGGCGTTGACCAGCTGGATGCCGGTGGCCCGCGTGGTGCGCGCGCAGGCGCTGTCGCTCCGCTCGCGGGAGTTCGTGCTGGCTGCGGTCGCGACGGGGTTGTCGCCCCGGGCTGTCGCGCGCCGCCACGTCTTGCCGCACGCCCTCGCACCCGCGTGGGCCCAGGCCGCGATGGTGGTGGCGGGGGCCTTGCTCGCCGAGGCGGCCTTGTCCTACCTGGGGCTTGGCGCCGGGGGCGCGACCCCCACCTGGGGGGGGCTCGTGGCCGAGGGGCGGCCGGTCTTGCGCGCGGCGCCCTGGGTGGCGCTCTTTCCCGCCGCCTGCGGGACCGTCACCGTGCTCGTCGCCGCGGCGATCGGCGAGTCCTTGTCGCGCTCGTCGAGGGCGGCGTGATCCTGCGCGCGCGCGGCCTCTGCGCCGGTTTCGGCGCCACGCCGGTGATCGAGGGTATCGACCTCGACATCGCCCCCGGCGAGCGCGTGGGGCTCTGGGGCGATTCCGGCTCGGGCAAGTCGCTCTTGCTCGCGGCCCTGCTCGGGCACTTGCCGCGGGGCGCCTGGTCGCGCGGAGAGGTTGCCCGTCCTCGCCTCGCCGCGGTGTTCCAGGACCCCGCGACCGCCCTCGACCCGCTCATGCGCGTGGGCGCGCAGGTGGCCGAGTCGGGTCGCGACGTCCACGTGGCGGCGCGCCTCGCCGAGGTGGGTCTCGACCCGTCGATCGCCCGCGCCTACCCCCACCAGCTCTCCGGGGGACAACGACAGCGCGCCGCCCTCGCCGCTGCCCTCGCCGCCACCCCCGAGCTCCTGGTTCTCGACGAGCCCACCAGCATGCTCGACGAGGCCACGGCGGCCCCGATCCTGGCGCTCTTGTCGCGCCTGGCCAGCGAGCACGGTCTCGCCCTCCTCGTCGCCTCGCACGATCCATCGGTCTTGAGCTGTCTCTCGGTGCGCCCCCTGGCGCTGCGCGCAGGCAAGCTCGTCCCCGGCCACCCGGGGACGCAAGCGCTGCCGGCGCGTCCGAACGCCGCCGTTGGCGAGGTGGTGCTCCGGGCCCGAGGGCTCGCCGTGTCCTACCCGGCGCCAGGCGGCTGGTGGAGCCGTTCGCCCCCCGTGGCGGCGCTCCACGCGGTCGACCTCGATCTTCGCGCGGGCACCACCCTCGGCGTGGTGGGCCCTTCCGGCGCGGGGAAGTCCACCCTGGCCCGGGCGCTCTTGCGCCTCTTGCCGACCATCCGCGGCCGGGTGGAGCTCTGCGGCCGCGAGTTCACCGCGCTTCGCGGCGAGTCACTTCGGGCCGCCCGTCGCGACATCCAGGTGGTGTTCCAGGACCCGGTCACCGCGCTCGATCCACGCTGGCCGGTGGGCGAGACCGTGGGCGAGGCGCTCGCCATGCACGGGCTCCCCAACGGCGAGGAACCTGTCAATGCCTTGCTGCGCGAGGTGGGCCTCGGTCCGGTGCTCGCGACCCGCCTCCCGTCGCAGCTCTCCGGTGGGCAACGCCAGCGCGCCTGCCTCGCGCGTGCCCTCGCGCCGCGTCCCCGGGTGCTGGTGCTCGACGAACCCGTGTCGGCCCTCGACCACGCCTCACGACGCCACGTGGTCGAGCTCTTGCAGCGTCTCCAGGTGGAGCGCGGCCTCGCCTACCTGCTCATCAGCCACGATCTCGACACGGTCTCGGCCCTCGCGCACGAGGTACGTCCGATGGAGGGCGGGAAGCTAGGGGATCCGGTCGCCGGGGCGTAGGCGCGCGCCGTTCATCCAGTCGCGACCGCTCACCGGCTTCTTCCCGGGGGCCTGCACCTCGAGGAGCTCGAGGGCGCCTTCGCCGCAGGCCACGCGGGCGCCGTCGAGCAGCGAGCCGGGCTGGCCCGAGCCGAGAACCGGTCGAGCGCGCAGGACCTTGAGGCTGCCGGTGATCGTCCCCGGCCAGGGGGAGAGCCCCCGCACCTGGCGGTCGAGGTCCATGGCCGGCCGAGTCCAGTCGATGACCGACATCTCGCGCGCCAGCATCTTCGCGTACGTCACGCCTTCTTCCGTCTGTTTCTGCGGCACGATGCCGTCGAGCCGTGCCAGCGTTTCCACCAGTAGCGCTGCCCCCATGGGCGCGAGGCGGTCGTGAAGTTGCCCGGCGGTCTCGTCGTGAGCGATGGGTGTGTGCGCTTGGAGGAGGATGTCGCCGGTGTCGAGGCCCTCGGCCATCTGCATCGTGGTGATGCCGGTCTCGGGGTCGCCCGCGAGCACCGACCACTGGATCGGCGCCGCGCCGCGCCAACGTGGCAGGAGGGAGGCGTGCACGTTGATGCAGCCCCGCTGGGGGGCCGTGAGCAGCGCCAGCGGCAGGATGCGCCCGTAGGCCACCACCACGCCCACCTCGGCGCCGAGCGCCGCGAACTGCGCGGGAAAATCCCCGGACTTGAGCTTCGTGGGCTGGAACACCGGCACGCCGAGCTGCCGGGCCCGCTCCACGGTGGGCGGCGAGGCCATCGCCTGGCCGCGTCCCACGGGCTTGTCGGGCTGCGCCACCACCGCGCACAGCTCGTGCCCGGCGCGATGCAGCGCGTCGAGCGTCGGCACCGAGAAGTGTGGGGTGCCGAGGAAGACCACCCTCATCCGTCGTACTCGCTCGTCCCGTCGATGCGCACCTTCACGCGCTGACGCTTCTGCAGGTAGCGCCCCTTCTTCATGCGCGACACCCGGTCGAGAATCACGGTGCCCTCGAGGTGGTCCATCTCGTGCTGCACGACGATGGCGTCGTAGCCCTCGAACCACTTCTGGTGCGGCTTGCCGCCCTCGTCGAGGTAGCGGATGTGCACGCGACGGGGCCGGGCGATGTTCTCCTCGAAGTCGGGCACCGAGAGGCAACCTTCCTCGTAGACCATCTTCTCGGCGCTCGCCTCGATCACCTGCGGGTTGACCAGCGCGAGAAAGCGCGGGTTGGTGGGGCGGCCGTCGTCGTCTTGCTCGCTCGTGGAGTTCCCGGGATCGACCACGATCACCCGCCGCAGATCGCCCACCTGCGGGGCGGCCAGGCCCACGCCGGGCGCGGCGTACATCGTCTCGGCCAGGTCGCTCACGAAACGTCGCAAGTCGTCGCCGAACTCGCCCGGGCCCACCGGGCGACACTTCTTGGCCAGGATCGGGTGGGGAACGGTGAGGATGTGCAGGACCGCCATGCGCCGCGGCTATCTCCCCCGCCGCAGGCTCGCACCGGGCCCGGGTGCGTCGGCGCGTACCCCGTCTTACGCGCGCGCCCCCCTGTCACCCTGTACGCTGAGGAGTCCACCATGTACTTCGGCCGCATCCCGCGATTCAGTCCGTCCTTCTCGCCTGCCGAGGCGCTCGTCACCGCGCGGACGCTCGTCAAGAAGCCTGATGATGTCGCGACAGTTCACGAATTCGAGAGCACGTTCGCGCGCTTCATTGGCGCCCGTTTCGGCGTGATGACGCCCTCGGCGCGGTTCGCGTTCTACCTGCTTTTGAAGGCGATGGGCCTGCGGGCGGGCGACGAGGTGGTGATCCCTGCGCTCACCTACTTCGCCATCCCGTCCATGGCGGCGGCCGTCGGCATCAAGCCGGTGTTTGCCGACGTGGGCAAGCGCACGCACGTGCTCGATCCGGCGGCCTTCGAGGCGGCGATCACCCCGCGCACCAAGGCGGTTGTGCCCACCCACCTCTACGGCACCCCCTGCGACATGGATCCCATCCGGGAGATCGCGAAGAAGCATGGGATCAAGGTGATCGAGGACTGCGCCCAGAGCACGGGCGCCCGCTACAAGGGCTCGCGCGTGGGCAACCTCGGCGACGCCGCCTACTACACCTTCGGCCTCACCAAGAACATCACCACGCTGTCGGGCGCGATGATCACCACCAACGACCCGGCGGTGGCCGCGTCGGTGCGCGCCGACATCGAGGCAACCACCCACGGCCCGCAGGAGCGCGCGGTGAAGGAGGCCGCCACCGGCCTCGCGATGATGTTCGCCACGCATCCCTTCGTGTACCCGTGGACCCTTCACCCGGCGATCGTCATTGGCAATCGGTTCGGCAAGGACCCCATCCACGAGCGTTTCGGCGAGGCGGAGGTGCGCTACGACGGCGTGCCCACGTCGTTCCAGAAGGCCCGGCCCCGCGCGGTGCAGGCGGCCGTGGGCATGAAGCAGATCGAGCGCATCGAGGCGCTCAACGGCGCGCGCATCCGCAATGGTCGCGCGCTCGACGAGGCGCTGGCCAACGTGGATGGGATCCTCACCCCCGAGTACCCGGCCGGAGCCGAGCCCATCTACATGAGCTTCGTGATCCACCATCCGCGTCGCGACGCGCTGATGGCGGAGCTGCGTAAGCGCGGCGTCGACACGACCGTCGGCTACATGTCGGACTGCTCCGATCACGAGCTCTTCGCGGAGTACCGCCGTCCGCAGCCCAACGCCGCGACCATCATGCGCGATCAGCTGCACATCCCCGTGCACCCGCGGATGGACGAGAAGGACACGCGCCACATCGCCGAGGCCGTGCGGCAGTCGGTCCGGGCGGCCGGGTGACGGCCAGCCGCGCCCTCCTCAAGTCGGCCGTGGGCGCGGCGCGTTTCCGTTTGACTGGGCGCCGTGCGCCCTTGGCGGTGTCGCTGTGCGTCACGCGCCGTTGCGACGCGATGTGCGCCTACTGTTGCACGCCCAGCACCCCCTGCGAGGAGCTCGGCACCGGCGAGGTCCTCGGGCTCATCGACCTGCTCGCCGACCGGGGGGCAACGCGGCTGAACTTCGTGGGCGGCGAGCCCCTGCAGCGTCGCGAGCTGCCCGACTTTGTGCGGCGCTGTCGCGACCACGGCCTCTGGACGGTGGTGGAGACCAACGGCCACGCGCTCCCCGAACGCGTGGACGAGCTGCCCGCCTCGCGCTTCATGGTGTCGCTCGATGGCGAGGAGGCCGCGCACGACCGCCTCCGGGAGCCGGGGAGCTTCCGCCGCGCCGTGGCCGGCATCCGCGCCGCGCGGGCGGCCGGGCGCACCGTGGGTACCGTCACCGTCCTCACGCGCTACAACCTCGACGACGTGCCCTTCGTGCTCGCGATGGGACGGGAGCTTGGGTTCGACGCCACCTTCTCGGTGCTCGACGTGAACGCCAGCAAGGCCGCCCGCCGGGCGCGTCCCGACCCGAGTGCGCTGCGGCGTACCTTCCGCTACCTGCTCGAGGCGCGCGCCGAGGGACAGCCGGTGGCCATGAGCGAGAAGTGCCTGCGCTACTTGCTCGACTGGCCCGACTACGACGCCTTTCGCGCGCCCTCGGCGCACGAAGACCTCACCTGCATGGCGGGGCAGGTGTCGTGCGCGATCGACGCGGATGGCGGCGTGTACGCCTGCGTGCCCAGGCTCGGCGCGGAGCCGGTGGGCAACGTGCGGGTGGAGGGTTTCGACGCAGCCTTCGCCCGCCTGAGAGACAACAACTGCCGGGCGTGCGTGTCGACCGCCTGCACCGAGTCGAGTTTTCTTTACAACCTCAACAAGCCGGCGATGCTCGAGGTGGCCCGTGTGGCCACCCGTCGCGTCGCGCCGCCCGCCATGGCAGGAGCTCAACGATGAACATGAATCTACGTAGCTACGCGCGCGTCGCGCAGGGCTTCCTCACGCGAAAAGTGCCAGTGTACGCGCATTATGGCATCACGCATCGCTGCAACCTCACCTGCAAGATGTGCGGCATCTGGCGCTACGGCAATCGTAAGGAAGAGCTGGAGTTGCCCCAGATCCAGCAGATGGCCGAGCGGATGCGTCGCCTCGGCGTGGTGCAGCTCAGCATCGGGGGGGGCGAGCCCTTCGCCTGCGAGTACCTGGAGGAAGCGGCCAAGTGTTTCGCCGACCAGGGGCTGAACACCCGGGTATTGACCAACGGCGTGGGCGTGTCGGAAGCGCGGCTGCGCAAGTGTGTCGACTACGGCGTGACCAGCTTCTCGATCTCGCTCGACAGCCTCTACCCGGCGCGCTTCGACTACATCTGCGAGAAAGAAGGGAGCTGGGACGAGGCGGTTCGCTCGATGACCACCATCGGCCAGCTGGTGAAAGGCACCAAGGGCCTGCCCTCGATCAACTGCGTGGTGAGCAACCTCAACCTCGAAGAGCTGCCGAGCATGGTGGAGTTCGCCGCCGAGATCGGCTTCCACATCTCCTTCTTGCCGATCGAGCTGCTCGCCGATCCCAAGGACGGCGTGCGCAACTGGGAGGGGCGCTTCGTTCGCTACCGCCCCGAGATGGGCGTGAACGTGGCCGACTCGCCGGAGGTCGTGCAGGATCGCATCGACCGCGCCTACGAGAAGTTGTTGTCGATGAAGAAGGCCGGTTGGCCCATCCTCAACAGCACGCCGTACCTGGAGGCGAGCCGGATGTACCTGAAAACGGGTCGTTTCCCCGCGGAAGGTTGCGATGCGGGACGGCTCTACTTCAGCGTGTCGCCCAACGGCCAGTTTGCCATCTGCCACCGCACCTTGCACCAGCACAAGCACTTCCTCGACGATGACTTCGAGGAGTACTTCCACTCAGCGGCCTACGAGCGAAAGCGGCTCCTGGAAGCGGGCAGTTGCGAAGGCTGCATGCGGGCGTGTTGGATCGACAACAGCTTCATGTTCCGCACCATCGAGGGTTTTTTCGAGGCCTCGACGATGGCGCTCAAGCAGCGCGTGACCGATCCGGCGCCGTGGGACGAGGCGCGGAAGTGGGCGAAGTACGACCAGGTGGAGATCGTCCCCAACGTCGCGAAGTAGACGACGGGTTATTCGCCGCCCCCCGTGCGCAACGTCCTTGCCATCGCGCGTCGTGAGCTAGGCGCGTATTTCGACTCGCCGCTCGCCTACGTCATCGTCACCATCTACGCGGTGCTGGTGGGCGGCTTCGCGCTCTGGTTCGACGACGTCTTCGCCACCGGCGTGGTGTCCTTGCGCAGCGTCTTCTTCTGGAGCGCGCTGTTCCTGGTCCTGCTCGTTCCCGCGATCACCATGCGGCTCTTTGCCGAGGAATACCGCACCGGGAGCATCGAGCTACTCGCGACCTTTCCCATCACCGAGGGCGAGCTGGTGCTCGGCAAGTGGCTGGCGGCGGTGTCGCTCGTCGGCATCGGGATCCTCGCCACACTCTCCTATGCGCTCACCCTCGCGGTGCTCGGCGTGCCCGAGGGCGCAGGCGCGGGCAACTTCCTCGTGCGACTGGTCAACGAGTCTGGGCTCGACCCCGGCGAGGTCGCGTGCGGCTATCTAGGCCTATTCTTGCTGGGTGCCGCCATCGCCGGGCTCGGAACGGCGGCCAGCGCGCTCACCAACTCCCAGATCGTCGCCTTCCTCGGCGCGCTCGTGGTGTCGCTGTTCCCCTTCGCGCTCGGCTCTTTCCTCGACAAGGTGCCAGCGAGCGTCTTGCCGCTGGCCCAGTTCCTGGCGCTCAACACGCACTTCAACAACCTGGCGCGCGGGGTGATCGACCTGCGTGATCTGGTGTACTGCGGCAGCGTGGCGGCGCTCGGCCTGCACGTGGCGGTCTACGCCCTCGAGCGGAGGCGTTTGTCGTGACTCGCCGCGCCCTGCTTGGCAACGCCACCCTCCAGATGGTGCTCACGGTGGTGATCCTGGTCCTCGCCAACGCCTGGATCGCCAATCACTTCTTCCGCGTCGATCTCACGCGCGACCGGCTCCACAGCCTCGACGACGCCAGCAAGTCCATCGCCGCCAAGCTCGAGCGCCCGCTCTCGGTGCGCGTGTACTTCACGCGCGGGCTCGAGGCGCCCTACAACAACCACGAGCAGGTAGTTCGCGACAAGCTCGCCGAACTACAGGCCTACTCGGCGGGGAAGATGCAGGTGGCGGTGGTGGATCCCTCCACCGACAAGGCGCTGGTCGAGGAGGCCCAGAAGTACGGGCTCACGCCGCTCCAGTACACCGTCCGCGAGGAAGATCGCGCCGAGTTGCGCACGGTGTGGATGGGCGCGGTGCTGGTGTATGGCGACCGCACCGAGGTGCTGCCCGCGCTCACCAACCTCGCCGCCCTCGAGTACGACCTCGCCGCCGCCATGCACCGCTTGCAGCAGAAGGTGGAAGACAAGCCCGTCATCGCCTACTCGATCGGCCACGGCGAGCCCGATCTCTCCAAGCCCGATGGCCCCATGCGGGCCCTGGTCGAAGGCGTGGGCCGCAAGGCCTTCCTGGTGCCGGTGGAGCTTGGCGGGGCCGGTCTCCTGGCCGAGGAGATCGACGCGCTCCTCTTGATCGGGCCGCAGTCAACGTTGCCCGACCGCGCCCTCTACCAGATCGACCAGTTCATCATGCGCGGCGGCGCGACGGCGGTTTTCGTCACCAGCATTCGCCCCGACATGCGCACCCTGCGCACCCAGCGCGTGGCCAGCGGGCTCGAGCCCCTGGTCGGCCACTACGGCGTGAAGGTCCACCGCGACCTCGTGATCGACCGCGTGGAGAACGGCGCGATGCGCTTCCCCGTGCGCGTGGGAAACAAGACGGGCACCCGCGAGATCAACTACCCGCTCATCGTGCGCGCCTCGACGCTCTCCCGCGAGTCGGTGCTCACCGGCGGCCTGCAGTCGATGCTCTTTCCCTTCGCCAGCACCGTGGAAGTCGCGAGTGATCTCTCGCCCGACATCCGCGCCGAGGTGCTCGCCCGCTCCTCGCCTTCCTCGGGGGCCATCCACGGGCTGAAGCAGCTCGATCCCCAGCAGTTCGAGGCGATGCTGTCGAGCGAACGGCGGGGTCCGTTCGACCTCGCGGTGGCGATGACGGGCGCCTGGCGCAGCTTCTTCGAGACCCGCCCGGTGCCCGAGCCGAGCGACGAGGTGCCCGACGAGCAAGACGGGATTGGGCCCGACGCCGCGCTCACCGTCGAGGGCACCAACACCCGCCTCCTGGTGGCGGGGAGCGCCGACGCGGTGGCCAACAACAGCACCTTCATGCTCAACGTGTGCGACTGGCTGGTGCAAGACACGGCCCTCGTCGGCATTCGCAGCAAGACCGCCACCGTGGCGAGCATGCGCCCCACCACCTCCGGCGAGCGCAGCGCCTGGCGCGGCTTCAACCTGGCGGCAGGCCCGGGGCTGCTCTTGCTCTACGGGGGCTGGCGCCAGGTGCGGGCCCGTCGCAAGGGGGCCCGGTGACCTTCACCCGCAAGAGCCTCGCCATGCTGGGCCTCGTCGGGGTGCTCGCTGGGCTCAACGCCCTCGATCTTGGCGAGGCGGTGGCGGAGGGCGAGGCCTTGCCTGTGCTCCCCGCCGTGGCCGCCGAGGCGGCGACGCGCATCACCATTGGCGACCAGATCAACGTGCTCACCCTCGAGCGCGACGGCGCCGACTGGCGCATCGTGGCGCCGCTTGACTACCCAGCCGACGACAAGCTGGTGAAGGAGTTCCTCAAGCAGGTGGGCGGCGGCATCGCCATGGACCTCAAGCTCGACGAGGGCAACCTCGAGGCCTACGGGGTGGACGACCAGCACGCGATGCGCGCCGACGTGTGGACGGGTGGCGCCGAGCCCTCGCTCACCTTCTTCGTGGGCAAGACCGCCGGCCCCGGGGCGTCCTTCGTGCGTCTGCCCGGCTCCGAGACGGTGTACCGTGCCGACGTCGGCACGCGCGCGCGCTACGAGCGACCGGCTGGCGAGTGGCGAGAGCGCAGCATCCTCGCGATGGAGCGCGAAGAAGTCGCCGAGATGACGGTGCAACGTGGCGCGGAGACCCTTCGTTTTCGGCGTGGCCCGTCCACCACGGTGGAGGGCAAGGAGGTGCCTGGGGCCTTTGCGCTCGAGGGCGCCAACTTCCCGGTCGACGGCGATGGCGTGGAGCTGATGGTGCGCGCGCTCGTGCGGGCCCGCGCTGGCGAGCTTCACAACGAGAGCTACGACGGCGGTTTTGGCGATCCGGTCGCGCGAGTGCAGCTTACCGCTCGCGACGGAACGGTGGCGAGCGTGGTGATCGGGCGGCGCAGCGACGAGAAATCCTCGGTCCTTCGCGTGAGCGGCCGGAGCGAGGTGTTTCGTACCTCAGGTCAGGTTTTCTCCGCCTTCACCCAGCCGGTCGAGGCCCTGCGCGACCGCACGATGGCCCGGTTCGACCGAAGCGCGGTCACGAACATGAGCTGGTCGGAAGGCGGGATGCTGGTGAGCATGGAGTGGAACGCCGCCAGCTCGCTGTGGGTGGTTACCCAGCCGGCCAACGTCGATGCCGACCAGCGCGGCGCGCTCGAGGCCGTGTCCATGCTCGCGACGCTCCGGGCGCGCTCGGTCGCGACCGACGGCCTCTTCGTTCCCAGTGGGGCCGGCGCGAAGGTCCGCCTCGCCGATGGCAGCACCTGGGAGCTCCTCCTCGGCCAGGCCGAGGCCGATGGCGCGGTCCGCGCGCGTGTCTCAGGGCGAAACGACATCTTCGTCATCGATCCGCGCACACTCGCGGTGCTTCGCGCGGGCTTCGGGAGAGGCTAGGATCGGGAGGCGGCTGAATAGCCCCGTGCCCTGAGCGTACACATCGCAGGAACTCGGAGAACGACATGCCTGCCAGCCTCTTCCCCCTTGCTCTCTCACTTCTCGTCGGCGGCGCCGTCGCGGGCGACGAGGTGTCGAGCGTAGAGCCTGAGGCCGTCACCTCGCTGGTGGACGGTGCCGACGCGGCCCAGAAGAAGAAGTCCAAGAAGTCTTCCAAGCAAGGCCAGAAGTCGAGTGGCCGCGACAATGATCGCAGCGACGACCGCAAGGCCGAGCCCCGTCGCGACACGGAGAGCAAGGACCGCGAGGGCAGCGCCCAGAAGTCGGAGGCCCGGAAAGACACCGCCGACCGCGAGAAGACCAGCACCCGTCGGGAGTCGGTCAACGTGAGCACATCGGCGCGCAGCAGCAACTCGCATGCGTCCGCGGAGCGGCACGAGTCGGCCTCGCGCCACGCGCCGGCCAACTACCGGGGCCACAGCGACCCCGACCGCACCGACCGTCACGCCAGCGCCGCCCGCCACGCCCCGGCGGTGCGCGCCACCGCCGCGCGCCATCACGCGGCCGTCAGCCACCATGCGGCCGCCTCGCATCACGCCGCCTGGGTCAATCACCACGGGCCGCACCGCTGGTACAGCCCCTGGCGCCCTGGCGTGCGCGTGCACTGGTACCACGGCGTCTTCGTCTACGGCCCGCCGGTGGTCGTGGTCGACGGCGATGGGCACAGCCACGTTCGTCGCGAGGGCGAAGCGAAGGAGGCGCCCAAGCCCCAGGTGGAGCGCGCCGGCAAGTTCTCTCTGGGCGTGCGCGGCGCCACCTACATCAGCGACTTCTACGGGGAGGGTCGGGGCTACGGCGACGCGGGCCTCGGGCTGGCCGCTCGCTACCGCATCATCGATCCGCTCGGCATCGAGGCGCAGTGGACCTACCACGACCAGTCCTGGTCTCAAGAAACCGCGCGCATCCAGCAGCCCCTCTCGCTGTCCGCCGAGCTCTTCGCGTTCCCGTGGACGAAGGTGAACCCCTACGTGCTCGCCGGCGTCACCGTCACCGACCGCAACATCGACCAGTCCCTGTCCACGGGCACCTTCGAGACCGACCAGGCCCTCTGGGGTCCCCACGGTGGCGTGGGTCTCGAGTTCGGCGTCGGCAAGGACGTGTCGCTCAACTTCGACGCGCGCTGGATTGGCTACGTCAACAAGGACGAAACCGACCCCGCCGTCCCCGGCGCCTTCCAGGGGAACATGGGCTTGAACTTCTACTTCTAGCCTGCGGCTTTCAGGCCAGGTCGAAGACCAGGAGCTCCGCCGCCTCGCCGCCCTCGATGCGCAGCGTGGCGCCCTCCGGGCCCGCAGCGTCGAAGGCGGCGCCGTCGCCCGCTTCCAGGGCCTCGCCGTTGGCGCGCACGCGACCTCGGGCCAGCTGCAGCCATGCGGAACGCCCCGGGGAGAGCGACAAACTCGCGATCTCCGGGCCCTCGAAGCAGCCCGCGTAGACGATGGCGTCCTGGTTGATCGACAAGCTCCCGTCGCGACCATCGGGGGAGGCGAGGCAGCGCAGGCGGCCACGTTTCTCCTCCGCCGGGACCGTCACCTGGGCGTAGCTGGGCGCGTGGCCCCGCCGGTCGGGCAGGATCCAGATCTGCATGAAGTGCACCGGCTCGGCGCGCGACGCGTTGAACTCGCTGTGGAGCACGCCCGTGCCCGCGCTCATGCGCTGCACGTCGCCCGGTCGCATCGTGGTTCCGTGCCCCATCGAGTCGCGATGAGCGAGCGCCCCGTCGATCACGTAGCTAATGATCTCCATGTCGCGATGCGGGTGGGTGCCGAAGCCCTTCCCCGGCGCCACGCGGTCCTCGTTGATCACCCGCAACGCGCGGAAGCCCATGTGGGCGTCGTCGTAGTAGTCGGCGAAGGAGAAGGTGTGGAACGAGCGCAACCAGCCGTGGTCGGCAAAGCCGCGCTCCATCGAACGTCGTAGCCGCACGGCCTGCTCCTGCGTGTCGAACCTATTGGGGTGGGCCCTGCGACATTGTTGCACACCGGCTCAGCGCTGTTGTGTCTACGATGCGCCCCGCCCCATGATCACCACCGGGAAGGTCATCAAGATCAGCTTGACATCGAGGAAAAGCGACCAGTTGTCGATGTACTCGAGGTCGAGGCGCATCCAGTTGTCGAAATCCACCCGGTTGCGGCCGCTCACCTGCCAGATGCAGGTGAGCCCTGGCTTCATCGAGAGGCGTCGCATCTGCCAGCGCTCGTAGCGGGCCACCTCGCTCGGCAGGGGTGGCCTCGGTCCCACCACGCTCATCTCGCCGCGCAGCACGTTCCAGAGCTGGGGTAGCTCGTCGATGCTGGTCTTGCGGATGAAGGCGCCGATCCGGGTGATGCGAGGGTCGCGCTTGATCTTGAAAACCGGCCCGCTCATCTCGTTGAGCGTCTCGAGCTCCGACTTCCGCTTCTCGGCGTCGACCACCATCGAGCGGAACTTGTACATCGGGAAGGTGCGGCCGTAGAGCCCCGAGCGCTCCTGCACGAAGAAGACGGGGCCGCCATCCCCGAGCTTGATGAGCGCCGCCACCAGCAGCAAGGGCAGTCCGAGCACGAGCAACCCGACCGTGGCGCCCACCACGTCGATCGCGCGCTTCACGAGGAGCGCGCCGCCGTCGGACGGGGTGGAGGAGAAGGAGATGACCGACCAGCCCCCGAGGTCGACCACGTCGGCCTGGGCGATGGACAGCCCAAGGAAGTTGGCGTCCATCGAGAAGGTGACGCCCACCTCCTCGCAGGTGTCGCCGACGACCCGCAGGGTGCTCGTGTCCCAGGCCCGGCCGGTCATGAAGACCTGCGCGATGTTCTCGCGGTCGATCACCTCGCGGAGCTCTCGCACGCGGCCCAGCACCCGTACGCCGTGCACGCTGGTGGCCTCCTCGCCCTCGGGCACCACCACGCCGGACACGCCGAGGCCCCACTGGGGGTGCCGCAGCACGGTGTCGACGAAGGGCGCGGCCTCCACGGCGCTGCCCACCACCAGGATGTTCCAGGTCGGTGCCTGCCTGCGCGCTCGATCCGCCTCCCAGCGGCGCGCCGCGTAGATGGTGAAGGTGCTCGCCACCGCGAAAAGAAGCAGGAAGGAGCGGGAAGTGGGAACGGGCGGCGGGAAGAGGAACAGGATCAGCAGGAACAGCGCCAGCGCCACCGCCACCGCGCTGGCGATCCGCAGCAGCAACACGTCGGCGCGGATGCGGCGAATGTCGTCGTACAAGCGGTGCTGCGACAAACTCACCAGCCACACGGGAACCACGCCGAACACGAGGTGGAACTGGCTCTTCACGGTTACCGGCGAGAGGATGGCCTCGCCAGGCACCACGTCGTAAGACCAGAACTCGCGGGCTTGCTCGCGCAGCCAGGCCACGCCGAGGAAGGTCAGCGTCACCACCGTCGCGTCGATGAATCGCGCGGTCCAGCCGAGACTGGCCGCCTGGGCGCGCTGCATGCGGTTTCACCCCTAACCCCCCGCCGAATGGAGGGCGGACTTGTCAAGAATATGTCCAGCGGATACGCGACAATTGGTACCAGGTGGTCTTGATGCTGAAGGGTCTCCCCCCGGCGGGGTTGCTTGTCGTTTTGCTGGCCCCGTCGTTGGCGCGTGCCGAGGGCTCAGCGGAGTGGGGCGAGGAGCACGCGCTCGAGGCCATGACGGCGATCTACGTCGACGTCCTCGATGCGGGCCTCGAATCGATCCAGTGGACGGGCACCGGCACCCTCACGGTTCGCGACGAGAGCGGGGGTCTCGTGGCCGTGCTCGCCAGCGGCGAGAGCACGCCGGTGGCCGCCGCCGGTAGCTACACCCTCGAGCTTTCCGCTTCACAGCCCAACACCTGGTCGGTGGATGTGCTGGGCGCGGTCGACCCCGGCGGGCGACTGTGGAGCCGGCAGTGGTTCTTCGACACGGGCAGCTACGCCGAGTCGCACTCCCTGAAGGGCAGCATCTACGCGCTGCTCGAGTTCGGTGCCGAGTCGGCGGTCATCGAGACCTTGACCGACGGCTTCTCTGGCTACGACTGGGCTCTGGGCATCAACTCCACGGGGATCGAGGGGGCCAACGGGCGCTCCATCAGCACCGTGGGCGACGAGACCTTCACCCCCGCCTTCCCGGTTTACATCAACCCCCCCAGCCGGGCCACCTACTCGGTGCCCACGCCCAGCGTGGAGGGTGCCGCCTTCCTCACCGACGGCTCCGAGGTGTGCGACGAGATCGCCCCTGGCTACAACACCGGGGCCTTCGTGTTCGATAGTGGTGCCGACGGTACCGGCCACATCGTGTGCGATCTTGATGGCGACGGAGAGTTCGAGCTCACGAGCGACGACGACCTCCACCTGAGCCAGGGCGTCACTGTCGGCGCCAACAGCGTCGCCTGGGATGGCGCCGCGAACGACGGCACCGACGTGGCCCCCGGCACGTACGAGTGCCGCGCGCTGGTGACGGTCGGCGAGTTCCACTGGGTCGTGGAAGACGTGGAAACCTCGTACCAGGGTTTCCGCCTCTTCGAGGTGTCCGCGTCAGGGCGCCGCGATGGGCTGCCGATGTTCTGGAACGACAGCGCGGTGCAGGCCAACGACGTGCTCATGCCCAACGGCGAGGTGGGGATCGAGTCTTCCGGTCCCTCCGGGATCGAGAGCGGCGACTATGCCGACGCCACCGAGCCCAACCGCAACGCGCGTTCCTGGGGCGACTTCACCGCGACGAGCAAGGGCAACGACGCCTACCTCGACACCTACACTTTCCTCGACAGCGCGTGGTCGGCGTCCTTCAGCGTGACGATCCTCGATGCCAGCGTCGACACCGACGGCGACGGGCTCACCGACATCGAGGAGGCGTGCACCCACGGAACCGACCCCGAGAACCCCGACACCGACGGCGACGGCCTCTCCGACGGGGCCGAGGTCAACGATCTCAGCACCGACCCCTTGAACGCCGACACCGACGGCGACGGTCTCTCCGACGGGGCCGAGGTCAACGACCACCAGTCCGATCCCTTGAACGCTGACACCGACGGCGACGGCCTCTCCGACGGCGGCGAGGTGAACGAGCACGGCAGTGATCCGAACAACGCCGACACCGACGCCGGGGGGGTGCCCGACGGCGAGGAGGTTGAGCGGGGCAGTAGCCCCACCGACGCGACCGACGACTACCCTGCGGAGCCCGGCGAGTACCTCGGCGGCGGCTGCGCGGCCGTGCCCGTCGTCCCGGGCGCGTTGCTCGCTGGTGTCGCACTTCTCACCGTCCGTCGTCGTAAGTAGGGGTTGAAATGCTGATTCTCCTTTCGTTGGCGATGCCCACTCTCGCTGCCACCGTGGGCGGCGAGGTGCCCGACATCAACGTCCAGAATTTCCGCCCGACGATCGACGGCGAGCGCACGCTCTGGGTCGACGACGCGCGGCTCCAGGATCGCCTCCTCATGGGCCGCTTCCTCTTGCACTACGCCAACGACCCCCTGGTGTACCTCACGGAGGGCGGTGAAGAAACGGCGCTGGTGAGCGACGTATTCCAGGCCGACCTGATGGCCGGTGTCCGTTTCTGGCGAGCGCGCGTCGGCGTCGATCTCCCGGTCTACCTGCTCCAGTCGGGCACGGCGGGCCAGGGCCTCGGCCTCGGCGACATCGGTCTCGACGGCAAGATCGTCGTCCTCGACCCGGCCTCCGTCCCCCTCGGGCTGGCCCTCGACGCCAAGCTCACGGTGCCCTCGGCCACGGTCGACAATGCCCTCGGCAGCCCCGAGCTCGGCTGGGAGGCCGCGGCGGTGGTGGAGAAGCCCATCGGGCGCGCGTTCGTGGCCACCAACCTCGGCGTGCGCGGCGGACCCGCGGCTGAGCTCGAGAACATCAACATCGACGACTTCTTCGTGGCCCGACTCGCCGCTGGCTACGGCTTCAACGACGCGTGCGGCGCGGCGCTCGAACTGGCCAGCGAGGTGTCCCTCGCCTCGGCTTCCGGCCAGACGGGCGGTTTTCCGCTGGAGGCGCTCGCCAGCGGCTACGGCTACCTCGGCTACGACTGGGTGATCCGCGGCGGCGCCGGGGCGGGCCTGAGCTCGGGCATCGGCACTCCCGACTTCCGAGTGATCGTGGGCCTCGGCTACGAGCCCCGCCCCGAGCCTCCGCCTCCGCCCCCGCCCGACACCGATGGCGACGGGCTGGCCGATCCCTCGGATGCCTGCCCGGCCGAGCCGGAAGACGCCGACGCCTTCAAGGACGAGGACGGCTGCCCCGACCCCGACAACGACGGCGACGGCCTCGCCGACGCGGCGGATCGTTGCCCGCTGGAGGCCGAAGACGCCGACGAGGTGAAGGACACCGACGGCTGCCCCGAGCCGGAGGTCCGCGTGCAGCTCGCTCTGGTCAACGCCGCCGACAAGCAGCCGCTCCCGGCGGGTCGACTCAGCGTCAAGGGCGAGGGGGGCGCCTTCACGGGGGGCCCGGCCCAGGTGCTCGAGCTGCCGCCCGGCAAGTGGGAGGCCACCGGCACCGCCGTGAACTTCGAGACTGCGGTCGTGCCCTTCGAGATCACCAGCAAGGGCATGGCGGTGACCGTCGAGGTGCAGCCGAAGCAGGAGACGAAGATCGTCGTCACGCGCGACCGGATAGAGCTCAAGGAGAAGGTGTACTTCGACACGGCGAAGGCGACGATCCAGTCGCGCTCCTTCCCGCTGCTCGACCAAGTGGCCGAGGTGATGAAGGCCTACCCCGAGATCCAGCTGGTCCGGGTGGAGGGACACACCGACAGCCGCGGCAACGACGCCCAGAACCTCGGCCTCTCGCAGCGCCGCGCCGACTCGGTGGCGGCCTACCTCGTGGGCAAGGGCGTCGAGTCCACGCGCCTCGTCGCTAAGGGCCTCGGGGAAACCAAGCCCATCGACCCGGCGGAGAACGCGACGGCCTGGGAGAAGAACCGCCGCGTCGAGATCAACGTGGAAACCTGGGTGGAGATCCCGATGGGGGCGGCCAGCCCCGCCGCCGAGCCGCCGAAGTCCACCACGCCGTAGCCCCGCGCCTACGGCGTGTGCCAGCTCCAGAAGGGCTCCGCCCAGGTGGCGGTCCCGCTGTCGGTGTAGGCCTTCGGCTGCTGGGGGTACCACTCGGTCGGCCGCCCGGTCTGGCCCCCGGTCACCAGCGAGCCCACCCAGTCGCCCTTGGCGTACACCCGGTCGATCTGCTTGCGAACGTGCGCCACGTCGGCGCTCGACACCACGCCGTTGCTCGTGGCCTTGTAGAACTGCACGGTCACGCGGACGGGGAAGCGCGTGTCACGCTCGATGGGCAGGTCGCCGAACTCGGTGAAGGGCCCTTCGGTCTCGCCGTGGCTCACGACCGCCATCTCCACGTCGCTCGACTTCGCGGCCGACTCCGCCATCGGCGCGGCCGACATGGCCGGAGTGCTGGACGGCGCGCCACCCATGCCGAAGCCCCAGTCGTCATACCAGTGACGCTCGGGCTCGCGCTGCTTGAGCGGCACCTGGATGAGGAGCACCACGTCGAGCCCCGCGTCCTCGCTGATGCTGTCCACGTCGATGCCTTGCTCCGCCGCCCACTGGCTCACGCGCTCGGCCATGAACGGGGCGCGGTCGCCGTCGTCGTTGAAGAAGAGCGGCTGCGACAGGTACCCGCCCTCGTTCTGGATGATCTGCATGGAGGTGCCCTCGCGGGTGGCCATGATCGCCATCACCGCCGGGTTTCCCGGGGACGACTGGTAGTTGTAGAGCACCGGGGTGAAGGTGGCCTCGCCCTTCTCGGGGATCGGGAGGAAACAAGCCTGGGCGCTCACGAGCACGTGCTCGTCGCGACTTGTCCACAGCGAGTCCTCGTCGCCGGTCCACGAGGAGGGGTCGTGCATGTAGCGGCGCGGGTCCTTGAGCATGCTCGCCAGCGTCGTGGTCTTGAGCGACTTGCCGTCCTCGTTGCCGACGCGCAGGTAGAACTCGTCGCTGCGGATATCGGCGGTCTTGTCGGAGAAGTTGTCGAAGCGGATGACCGGCATCGGGTGCAGCGCGCCGTTGCGATCGCGCACGCCGATGGTCATGTCGGAGATGTTGGGGCCCACCGAGCTGCCCTTGTAGCGACCGGTGTCTTCCCAGGTGACGTTCATCACGTTCAAGCCGTACTTCTGGACGAGGGACTGCGCGGTACTGTCCCACACCATGGCTTCCACCTTGCCGATGGTGCTGTGGAAGCGGTCTTCCCAGCCGGCCTCGGCGGGGGTGGAGAGGGCGAGGAGGAGGAGATTCACGTGGGCTCCGAGGTTCGCCGGCACAACGGCGCCCGCCCGCCGGGCCTTACACCGGGCTAGGGCGTGGCCCGATGTTGCGCGCCCTCGTCGAGAAGATCGGAAGCTCGCGGACCGCGATCTTGGAGTTCGTAGTCGGATTGATCGCGCTCTGGTTCGCGGTGCCGGTGGTGAAACGCGTCGTCGAGGCCATGCTCGAACGGCGCACCTTCCCCGGCGACCTGGAGTGGATGGAGGGCGCCACGCTGATGACGGCGGTGCGTCTCCGCGACGGCTTGCCGATCTATGGCGACCCGGCGGTGGACTACATCCCCTTCATCTACCCGCCCGGTTTCGCGTGGCTGGTGTCCTTGTACGACGTGTCCTACGAGGGCGGTCGCAGCTTGTCGATCGCCGCCATCGGCGTGGCGGCGGCGGCGCTGGTGTACGGCGCCCGGCGGCTCGGCTTCGCCTGGTCGGCGGCGCTGGCCACGGTGGGGCTCCTCGCGGCCACGTGGGACGACAGCGGCACCTTCTTCGACCTGGTGCGCACCGACAGCCTTGCCCTCGCCTTGCTCGGCTGGGCGCTGGTGCTCGGCGACGGCCCCACGCGCGCGCACACCGTGGCCAGCGGCCTTTGCCTCGCCCTCGCCTTCACCACCAAGCAACACGTGGCCGCCTTCGGGCTGCCCATCGGTATCTGGCACTGGCGGGTGCACGGCTGGCGGCGGGCGGCGCTCTTCGCGGCGGCCTCGGCCGGGCCCGCGCTCGCCTTCTCCGGGGTGATGATCGTGGCCACCGAGGGGCGCTTCTTCACGTGGATCGCGCGCCTCGCCACCTCTCACGGCATCGTCGTTCCCCGGCTGATCCCGGGCGCGCAGAAGGAGTGTTGGCAGGCGCTCCCGATCATCACCACTGCGGCGCTCGCCGTGCCCATGTGGATGGTGCGCAAGAGCTACTGGGCGGGGGTGAGCTTCACGGCGCTCATCGTCGCCTCGCTGATGCGGGGGCATACCGGCGGCTACCTCAACGTGCTGATGCCGCTCATGTGGGTGCAGGCGCTGCTCCCGGCGGTGGCCGCGGCCGGCGTGGGGACGTCCTACGCCCGGGTGCTCGCCACCTTGCTCGTGGCCGCCCAGTGCTACGCGGTGCGCGCCGAGGACCTCAAGCGTTTCTTGCCCCAGCCGGGCGAGGCGGAGCGCATCCTCGCCCTGGTCGACGAGCTCCGCGACCTGCCCGACCCCATCCTCATCCCGCACGCGCCCTTCTACGCCCACCTCGCCGGCAAGAAAGGTAGCTTTGCGCTTATCTCGCTCTGGGACATCGACCACAAGCGCGGCGTGTACTACCCCGACGTGGCCATGATCGAGCGCGCCATGGCCGACGGCTACTGGCCCACGGCGGTGGTGCCCGACGACAAGCTCGGCCACGACTTCACCGTGCATTTTCGCAAGGACTTCACCCTCAAGACGCGCCCGGTGCCCACCAAGACGGGCTGGCCGATGCGCATCCGCAGCGTGTGGACGCACGTGGATGGTGGTACAACTCCGCCGTGATCTGGCTGCTGTTCGTCGCCTGCGCGCCGCGACCCGGCGACTACCTCGTGTTCAGCGAGGACTGGAGCACCACCTGCACGGTGGGCAGCGGCCCGTTCCACGAGCCGGAGTCGATGTACGCCATCGAGGTGGTGGTGTCCGACGAGCGCGCCTGGCTCGACGAGCACGAGTGTCGTCTTTCCGGCATGGACTACGCCTGCGACTTCACCCCCGAGGTCGACCAGCTCGACGACGCGGGACTCGACGCCACCCTCACGCTTGCGCGCTCGTGGACGGGCGCCTGGAGCGGTCCCGAGGCGCTCCACGGGCAGGTGGACTGGTTCTACACCTGCAGCGGCGACGACTGCGTGGAGCTCTACGCGCGCGGCGTGGAGCTGTGCAGCGCGCGGTGGACCTACTCGGGCGTGCGGGTGGACTGGGAGTAGACGTTACCCCCGCGCCACCAGGAAGCCCATCCAGACCAGGCACGCGAGCTGGGTGACAAAGAAGGTGAACCGCACGTTGATCACCAGTGACCGTCCCGAGCTGATGTGCGCGATGGACTGGCAAACGCGAGCGCCCAGGTACACAAGTGACAGCGTGTCAAACGTGCTCGACGCGTATCCGGACACGTGTCCCACCAGCACGACCGACGCGAAAAGCGGGAGATTCTCCACGCAGTTGCCGTGTGCCCGCATCAGCCGACGGTACCAGTCCGGACCGTGGGGCTGGTCGGCCGGGAAGCTCGAGGGCTTGGCCTTGCCCATGAGCACGGAGCCGACGCGGAAGGGCGCGATGCCGGCGCAGAGAAGGACAGCGGTCCAGAGGCAGAAGCCGAGGAGGGCGTAGAGCGGGGTGGTCATGGGCTGGGTGCTATCGCACCCGCAACCCTCGCAGCACCGACCCGGTGCGCGTCTCGAGCACCAGCACCCTGCCCTGGTCGTCCCAGAGCGCGAGCGTGCCCTCGCGGAAACGAAGGCCGCAGGTGGCGGCCCGGGGCAGCTCCATCGACATCACCAGCCGCCCGGAGGACCACAGCAAGACCGCGCAGCCACCGGGGTAGGCGAACGCGCCGGCCCGGCGACTGGTTCCGGGTTCCTCGGCGAGCGCGAGCGGACGCGCCACGTCGGGCACCGGTCCACAGGCGTAGGGGATGGTCCCCTGCGGTTCGCGATCGAAGAGCACGGTCCAGGCCGTGCCAGTGCCCTCGGCGGCCTTGAAGCTCGGCGACAAGGAGTGCAGGGTCCCCGCCGGCGTGAGCCACTCGGCCACCCCCGGTTCCGGCGCCAGCGTGAACTTGCGCGCGGTGAGTCGCAGGTTCACCAGCGCGTGCACCCATCGTTCCCGTTGTTGCCCGTCGATCAGGGCAGTCATGGTGGTGGTGTCACGAGCAATGCTGCGGACGGGCCCGCCCACCCGGTTGACACGGTAGAGCGACCGCGGTCCGTCCGAGAGCACGTCTACCCCCACGAGGCAGTCCTTCTCGGCCACGAACCACATGCTCCCGTCGGTGCTGTCGGCAAAGGCGGTGAAGCTCGCGTCGTACCAGCGTCGGGCAGTACCGCTGTCGAGATCGATATGCGACAGTCGCAGGCCCCAGTCCCGGCGGGACACGCCAATGCAGCGCCGGTGGTTGTCGGCGGGCACCAGCGCGTCGGCCGGCTCGGGGAAGCTCGTGCGCACCCGGCCGTCGCGGGCGTAGAGGCGCGCGCCCAGCTCGCCGAGCGCCACGAGACAGCCCCCGTCGCCCAGCCAGGCCACGTCGCGCACCGCGAGGGCGCCTCGCTCCTCCAGGCGCAGGCGGATCGGCTCGGCGCGCGTGCCGAGGTCGCGCGTGGGGCGCTCGAGCGACGGGATGTCGGCGGCGATGGCGGGATCGCCGGCCCGGTCGGCGAGGGTGCGCACGAAGGCGGCGTCGACCAGCTCGGGCCAGCGCCCCTGGTCGGCAAGGAGCCCACGCAGCGTGGCGCGGAGGAGCACCCGCGCCTCCTCACGCGGCTGGCCGACGAGCCCGTTCGCGAGGGCCACGCGTCGCTGGACCGCCTCGTAGTCCTCGCCCTCGAGCAACGGCAGCACGCGCGCCCGCGCGCGTTCGAAGTCGCCTTCCTTGCCGCGCAGGAGGTGGCCCACCAGCCGGGCACCGCCGGGACCCCCCTGTGCGAGGGCCTGGTCGAGCAGCGGCATCGCCCAGTCCCGCAGCTCCCGGGCTTCCCAGGCCACGGTGCAGGCGCCCGCCGCGTCGCCCTGTCGCGCGAGCGACTCGGCCCAGGCCCGCCGGAGCACTAGCGCGAGGGCGGCGTTGTCGCGCTGCAACAGCGAACAGGCCACGGCGAAGCTCCCCGTTCGCCGCGCCAGGAGGGCAGCCTTCGCCGGTTGCCCGGCGAGGAGGTAAAGGCGAATGGCCCGCTCGGGCGGCAGGTTTCCCTTGATGGCAATCTCCGCGGCGAGCTCGAAGCGTTTCTCCCGCTCCAGAAGGTCCACCGCCCGCGCGTGGGCGCGCAGGAGCTCCACCAGCACGAACACCGCCTCGTCGATCTTCTTCTCGGCGAGCAGTTTTTCCAGCGCGCGCTCGTACATCGCTTCGAGCTGCTTGTACACGTCGCTCGCGAGGCCGAGCGAGGTGCCCGGGCCAGTGGCCCCGCCGAGCGCCAGGTCCTGCCGCGGGCCCGGGAGTTGCCAGGGGGCGCCGAGGCCGCCCAGGCCCTCGCCACCGAGCGGAATGGCGTGGCGAAGGGCCTCCTCGAGCTTGCCGGTATCGAAGAGATCGAAGAGCTTGGCGAGATGGCGTGCGTGGACGCCGCCGAGCAGGGGTCCCCACAGGGGGGCGGCCACGCGGCGGAGGGCGCGCTGCCACCAGGCCGGCTCATGGGGCCGCGAAGGCGCCGGGACGTTTCCCGCTCCACCGCCCTGCCCCGGTCCGGGGGACGGCGCCTGGGTGAGCTTCAACAGCCACTGCCCCACCGTGGCGAGGGCCCCGCCCAGCGCCGTCGGAGCCGGGGCCGGGAGGGCCAGCGCTGCCCCTGTGGCCTGGGCCTCCGCCGTCGGTGGTGGGCGCTTCAGCGCCACCCGGACGTCGAAGCCCTGCGGGGCAGCGACCGGGGTCGGCGGCGGGCCGAGCGGGACCACGTTGGCCACGGTGAAGCCCGCGAGGTCGATCCAGGTGGCGGCGTCCAGAGGCACCGGACGCGCGAAGCACACCTCGCCGCCTTGCAGGAGCGCCACGCCCTCGGCGCCCTTGACGCCCTGAACCGCGCTCTTGTCCACCAGCAAGTAGCCGGGCGCCTCGCGGGTGCGCATCCGGGCGGGCTCCGCGAGGGTCAAACACACGCCACCCCCGAGCGCGGCCGCCGAGCAGCCGGGCGTCCAGAGGGCCATCACCCGCGACCGGACACCCCGGGTGCCGGGCGGAAACCAGATGGCGTGGGCCACCACGCTCCCCGGATGTAGCGTCGGAGCGCTCATCGCGGGCGGTCTCGCAGCATGAGGGGGCGTTCCCCCTCGAAGCCCCACAGCTCCACGGTCTTCTCCGGGGTGATGAAGGCCACCCTCTCGCCGCTGTCATCGAGCTGGGCGCCGAGCGGGGTCCGGGGCACGTGCAGCCGCGCGCCGTCCGGATAACGAACGAAGGCCCCCTCGCCGGCGTTCCAGGCCACGACCACGAGCTGCAGCTTCGGCTCCGGCTCGCCGTGGTGGGCAAAGGCGCAGCCGACGATCTCTCCGGGCGGGAGGGGCAATTCCGCCCGGGTGGCGAGGCAGGTTTCCCAGTCCTTGGTGTCGCCACGGTAGTGGGGGTGCACCAGGGCGGTCGTCACTTGCTCGCCCACCTCGAAGATCCGGTTCTGCGGGTGCGACCAAGGGTATTCGCGACCAAACAGTGGGCGCTCGCCGGGCACGAGCATCGGCTCGCTGTGGGTTCCCAGCGGCCAGGTGATGCGAAGCTGGGTCCCGTCACCGCGGCGCCACGCGCTGAGCACGCCGCTGCTGGCTGGTCGGATGGCGGTGCAGCCCTCGCCGAGCAGCTCGAGCCCCTTGTCGTCGGCTCGCCACAGCCGTTCTTCGCCGTCGATGAAGAAGACCGAACGCTCTGCAGAGTCCGGGGGCACCACGACGAACGCGTCGGTCCCACCTGGCGCGGGCGCCAGCCCAGCCCATTCCAGCCGCCAGTTGATGCCGCGGCCCCAGACGATCACCTCGCGCTCGTGCAGGCGGACACTGAGAAAACGCTGCTGATACCAGCCCAGAGCCACGCGGTTGGGCTCGAGGCCCATGCTGTCGATCCTTGGCTTGGGCACGCCATGCGCGGGCACCTTGGCGAGGCTCCACGCCAGCACCGTGCCGTTGTCGCAGTAGCAGAAAAGCTGCGAGGTGCCCGGGTAGAAGCGGACGCGCGCCGGGTCGACGGCCTCGAGGGGCAGGTTCCGCCAGAGAGGGTCCGAGCGGGGTGCGTCCACCCTGCGTCCGGCAGCGGGTGGACAGGGGTCGGTCACCAGGCGCCGCCGCACGGGCGAGGGGGGCGCGGCGAGCCGCAGGGTGGACGGCGAGCGACGCGGTCGCGAAAGCGTCACGTCAAGCTGGCTCTCGCCGGGCTCCAGCACCTCCTCCACGAGCGCGAGGTGACCGGGCGCGTTGCGCACCGCCTCGCCGCCGACGAACCACAGCTCGTCGTGACCCAAGAGGCCGGGCGGCACGGCGAAGGGCTGCGCCGAGCGTGAGGCCAGGACGGCCCGGAGCGTGGTGCCGCTCACCTGTCGATGCACCAGCGTGGGGCGCTGCGCCACCCGGAAGCTGAACTCGGCGCCCGCCTCGGTGGCGCGCCGGGCGAGCACCACCAGCATCGCCACGTGCACGATGCGCGGCAGGCCGACCGAGCCGGGCCCCGCGTCGAACACCGCGTGGCAGGACATGCCGCCACGCGGGGAACGATGATCGAGCTGGTAGTAGGCTTGCTCCCGGCTGGCGGCGCGACGGATGAACTCGTCGGGAACCTCGTCGAGGTAGGCCCACTCGCTGAGCAAGAGGCGGTCGTAGGGACCGCGCCGATCGATGCCGCGGTACCCGTCCGGCTCCCCCCCCGGCTCGGGACGGCGGGGCCGCAAGGGACCAATGGCCGCCTCGATCCGCCGGGCTAGGCGACCCACCTCGGGTTGCAGGTCGGGCGCCAGCGCGGCGAGGAGCGGTGCCCACGGGGCGAGCTCGGGCGGGAGCGTCGTCATGCCAGGAAACGCAAGTCGTCGTGGGCGAGGCCACGGGCATGACCCAGCGGCACGAGCAGGCCGGGTTCGATCACGGCGAGGGGCCAGGCGTCGCGGGGCGCGCGGGCCAGCACGGCGGTGGCGAAGAGATCGAGGGGGACGGCTGGGCGCCGCAGCGTGGGCAAGAGGACGCCGGGCGCGTCGGGATCACGGCCGAGGTAGCCCACCCCCTCGGCCCAGGGGAGCGCCTCGCCGGTGACGACGAGCACCGAGGCGTTCCCGACGCCCGCCAGCCCGGCCAGTGACCGCCGTCGTAGGAGGGCGTCACGCAGTCGCAGGCGTGCGGGCCCCTCGGCGTAGACCGCCACTGGAGCCAGCGGCGCCGCCCGGTCAACCCAACGCGGGACAACTGGCGCCTCGCGGGCGGTCGGGTCGATCACCCCGTCAGCACCTGCGCCACGCGCGAGCGGAGCGACGACAGGCTCTCGGGCATCGCCTGCGGGTTGAAGCTCGCGTCGATCTCGCGCGCCACCCCTTCTACCCGGCGCGTCCACGCGTCGAGGAGCGCCGGCTCGTCGCCCCGGGGCCTCGCGGCGAGCACCGCTTCTCCGGCCTCCACGACCCGTGCCGCGCGCGCCAGCGGTCCGCCCGAGGCCTCTGCGGCAGCCGCCGACAAGGCCGCGTTCTGGCTGGCTTTCAAGAGCTCGCCCAGCGCCTCGCGCGCGATGGACTGTCCCTGCGCGCCGGGGACCGCGTAGACAATCGGCCAGAGGTCGCCCACGTGCGCCGTGGTGCGCCCGTCGAGCACGGCCGCGGCGGCGACCAGTTTCTGCACGCGGACCACTCGCCGATCCGGCAGGGTGACCCCTGCTTTTCTCAGCAGTCGTACCGAGTGCGCGAGCGCCCCGCGAGCCGGGCCCAGGTCGACGCCCCGCACGGCGGCGCTGAGCGTGTCGAGTGCGGTCATCGCCCCGGGGACGGGCCCCGGCGGCGGCCCCTGCACCCCCCATCCTTGCTCCAGGAGCTCCTCGAGGAAGGGGTCGCCCACCGGCTCCACGAAACAGCGAAGGAGGAAGCGATCGGCGAAGGCGGCGAGGGCGTCGTCGTCGGGCAGGGCGTTGCTCGCCCCCACGCACACCCGGAGGGGACAGGCCTTCACGGTGCTGCCGCGGCGGAAAACGCGCTCGTTGAGCACGCCGAGCAGGGTGTTGAGGATGGCCGTGCTGCCGAGAAAAACCTCGTCGAGGAAGGCGATCTCCGCTTCCGGAAGCATCCCGGCGGTCTCGACCTCCACCGCGCCCTCGCGCAGCCTGCGCAGGTCGATGGGGCCGAAGATCTCGTTGGGCTCGGTGAAGCGCCCCAGTAGATACTCGAAGGTGGTTCCCCCCAGGGCCCGCGCTACCCGGCGCGCCGCCTCCGACTTGGCCGTGCCCGGCGGGCCAATCACCAGGACGTGCTCCCCGGCCACCGCCGCCAGCACGATCGCCTCCACCAGCGACTCGCGTTCAACCAGCCCTTCCCGGGCGGTTCGCACCGCCTCGCGCACCCGCGGGACCGCTTGCTCGATCAGCATGGCGCGAGGGTAACCCCGCCAAAAAGGTGTCGGAGGTTAAGGGTTAAGACTTACCCCAGTCCGAGATGGTCCTGTCGCGACCCGCTGTCACCGCCTTCGTGGTCTACTTGCTCGGCGGCCTCCTGCTCGGCGAGGTCTTTCCCTTCTCGCGCTACACGATGTACGCCGACATCGCCGCCCGCGACTACGGCGCGGTCCCCGTCTTCCTGGTCGACGGTGCCGAGTCCGAGCCCTCGGCGTTCTCCTCCTTTCACGCTCTCGATCCGTCGGCGTTCGTCGCCCCAACCGGCGTCGTCACGGCGATGGACTACGTCACCCGCGACTGGGGCGACCAGGTTCGCCGCCGCCCGGCGTCCAGCCCCGGCCCCCTCGTCGTAGAAGTCGCCTACGACCTCGTCCGCGTGCGTGGCGGCGAGGTGCAGCGACAGCGCATCGTCGTGGCGCGGGGCACGGCATGGCCCTGAAACCGCGCGCGCTGGTGCTCAGCGGCTTCTGGCTCACGTTGGTCGACGCCGGTCCGGCCGCCGCCGACGTCGTTGGCGCCGGGGCGTGGATCGGCGTGGCCGTGGCGGCCATCGGAGCGCTGGACTGGGCCCGCAACCCCGCGCGGAAGCGTGGACTCTGGGCCTTCGCGTTGCCGCTGGCCGCGTGGGCCTTTGCCGAGCAGTCCTTCACCGCTCAGGGTGTCACCCATGGCAAGCTGCTCCCGGTCGGCGTGGCGCTGGCGATGGCTCTCTCGGGTACCGAGGCCGCGTGCGGGGTCGTGGCCGCGATCTACACGCTCGCCGGGATTGCGAAGCTACGTGGCGCCGGCGCGCTGTTTTGCGATCCCGACTACCTGGGCACCCTGGTGCTCGAGCGCGCCTTCCACGTCGCGGCCCCGCTCGCCCAGCTGCGACTTGCCCTCGCCGAGTCGCGATCGCTGCTTACCCTCGTCGCCCTGGGCACGCTCATCCTCGAGCTCGGCGGCTCTCTCTTCGTGTTTCATCGTGCACGCCGACCGCTTGCCTTCGCTCTGGTGCTGATGCACGCCGGGATCGCCGTGGCCATGGGCTATGTGTACGTGCAGTGGGCTGCGGTGGTGCTTGGCCTTGCTTTTTGGACCGAGCGAAGCGCCAATCACAGGTAACGTGCGACACGCCGTCACCCTCACCGGTCGTCCGCCGTACGGTTATTCGGAGAAATCCATGCTGCTCGCACTCCTCGGTCTGTCTCCCGCCCTCGCCTTCACCTTCCCCGACGACGCCGACTGGGTGGCCATCCAGCAGAGCGGCTCCGACATCGGCGACGTGCTGGGCGACGGCAACAACAACGGCCGCGAGATCGTCGGTGATACCACCGCCGCCGCCGTCTACGTCTACACCTCCACCGACGCCTTCTTCGTGCGCCTTCGCCTCGATGAAGATCCCACCGGCCCGGGCGGCATCTCCCAGTATGGCTGGGGCCTGCTCTTCGACACCGACGGCGACTTTGCCGACTACGAGTGGTCGCTGCTCGCCAACGGCATCTCCGAGGAGATCGAGCTGGCCGAGAACACCGTTGGCACCGGCGTGGGCGACCCGTCCGACTCTGCGGAAACGCTCGCCGCCGGCTACGGCGTGGCGCACGACTACACCCCGGGCAACATTCGCATCGAGCTCGCCGACACGAGCTTCGACGGCACCGCCGATTACTTCCTCGACTTCGCGATCGACTACGCCGACCTCTACGGCGCCGGTCTCGCGGGCGAGGTGTCGATCCTCGCCGGCACCTCGTCCAACGCGCGCGCCCTCTCCACCGACCTCGCCGGTTGCGACGATAGCAGCGGCTCTTGCACTATCGCCGACGCGGCCTCCGACACCATCGACATCAGCGCCGACACCGACGGCGACGGCCTCACGGATGCCGCCGAAGACACCCTCGGCACCGATCCCAACGACGACGACACCGACGACGATGGCCTGGTTGACGGCGAGGAAGCGGACTACGGCACGGACCCGACCCTCGACGACACCGATGGCGACGGCCTCTCCGATGGCCAGGAAGTCGGGCTCACCGCGCCCAACGGCGCCGACACCGACAGCTCGGCCTTCATCGCCGACGCCGACCCGAGCACCACGACCGATCCCACGCTCGACGACACCGACGATGACGGTCTCCTCGATGGCGAGGAAGACGCCGACCTCGACGGCGAGGTCGATAGCACCGAGACCGACCCCAACGACGAGGACACCGACGACGGCGGCGTGGGCGACGGCGTGGAGGTGGCCATCGGCACCGATCCGCTCGACGCCAGCGACGACGTGGCCGACAGCGACACCGACGGCGACGGGCTCACCGACGACGAAGAGTTCGACCTCGGCACCGACCTGACCGACGCCGACAGCGACGACGATGGGATTACCGACGGCGACGAGGTGACCCTCGACACCGACCCGCTCCTCGACGACACCGACGGCGACGGCCTCGCCGACGGCCAGGAGCTCGGCATGAGCGCGCCCACCAGCGCCGACACCGACGCGAGCCTGTTCGTGTCCGACGCCGACCCCAGCACCACCACCGATCCCAACGAGGCCGACACCGACGGCGACGGCCTCGACGACGGCGTGGAAGACGCCGACCTCGACGGGGCCGTGGGGAGCGGCGAGACCGATCCCGACGACGACGACACCGACGACGGCGGTGTGAACGACGGCGACGAGGTGGCGGCGGGCACCGACCCCCTCGATGGCTCGGACGACTTTGGCGGCGGCGGCGACACCGGGACGACGGATACCGGCGCCACGGACACCGGGGGCAGCGGTGGCGGTGGCGGGACCGACACGAGCGTCGTCGACACCGGCGGTGGCGGGACCGACACCAGCGTCGTGGATACCGGGACCGGTGGTGGTGACACGAGCATCGTCGACACCGGCGTCGTTGACACCGGCAGCGGTGGGGACACGAGCGTGATCGACACCGGCATCGTCGACACCGGCGAGCCCATCGACACCGGCGACACGGCCGACACAGCTGATACAGCTGATACATCTGATACAGCCGACACCGCTGATACAGCCGATACATCTGATACAGCCGACACGGCGGACAGTGGAGACACCGGTGAAACCGGCGATACCGCTGACTCTGGCGACTCGGGTGATACATCCGATTCGGGCGACACTGCTGATACATCTGATACATCTGATACATCCGACACGGTCGACACCGCCGACCCGGCGCCCGACGACACGGCCTCGGCCGACACCAAGGGCGAGTACTCGGGAGGCGGCTGCGGCTGCGATCCCGTCTCGGCCCCTGGCGGTGCCGCCGCGCTCCTCGCCACCCTTTCCGTCGCCGGCCTCGCGCGCCGTCGCAAGTAGGACACGATGCTGATCTCCCTCTCCCTCGCGCTCGCGCAGGACGCCACCTCGGGTGGTGAAGCCCCGAACATCAACGTGCAGACCTTCCGTCCCGCGCTTGATGGCCACGAGTTTTTCCGGCTGGTCGACGCCGAGCTTCCCGCGCAGGGCTTCACCGGTCGCGCCGTGATCTCGCACACAGCGAGCCCCCTCCAGTACACCCCCGAGGGCGGCGAGACGATCGACATCGTCTCCGACATCCTCCAGCTCGACGCCGGTCTGGCCTTCACCCGTGAGCGCTTCCGCATCGGGCTCGACTTGCCCGTCGTGCTCGGTGCCGACGGCAACGGGGTGGAGGCCGGTGCGGGCCTCGGCGACCTCATCGTGGATGCCAAGTACCGCTTCATCGATGGTCGCGAGGGCCCGGTGGGCATCGCGCTCGGCGCGCACACCTCGCTGCCTTCCTCGACGATCGACGGTGGCCTGAAGACCGGCGGTCTCGGCGTGGGCGGTGCTTTGAGTGTCGACAAGCGCCTCGCCGCGCTGCACCTCGGCGGATCGGTGGGTCTCGACTACGTGCCGGCGGTGGAACTCGAAAACGTGGCCTGGGGCAGCACCGCGAACGTGCAGCTCGGGGCCGCCTATGCGCTCAACCAGCGGGTGGGGCTCGTCACCGAGCTCTACGCCAGCGGCGTGCTCGACGACATCGCCAATCCGGCGGCCCGCCCCACCGAGGTCCTCGCGGGTGGCTGGGTTCGCACGGGCAAGGGCAACGCGCTCTCCGTGCGCCCGGCAGTGTCCTTCGGCATCGGCGACGCGGTGAGCACCCCCGCCCGACGCATCTTGTTCACGCTCGCCTACGACCCCGTGGGGCCCGCCGACAAGGACAAGGATGGCATCGCCGACAAGGTCGACGCCTGCCCCGAGAAGCCAGAAGATCTCGACGGCGCGGAAGATACCGACGGGTGCCCGGAGTGGGCGCGTCTCACCATCAACGTGATCGACAGCGACGGCCAGCCGGCCGACGACTACTGGACCATCGCGGGCACCGACAAGACCGGCCCCTCGGGCGCCATGGTGGAGCTCGACAAGGGCGCCATCGAGATCGGCGCGGGTGCCGCCAAGACCAAGTTCGACGTGCCCGGCTCGGGCGCGGTGGCCACGACCGTCACCGTGCCGGCGCCTCGCGGCACCCTCAACGTGGTGATCGTCGACGCGAAGAAGGCCCCGGTGGCCGGCGCCACCTTCAGCGCGCGCGGTCCCACGCCGGTGAAAGACCAGGCGGCGGGCAACGTGAGCGTGCGCCCGGGTGGCTACCAGCTCGTGGCCAACGCGCCCGGCTACCGGCCCGGCAAGGCGATGGTCGACGTGGCCAAGGACGGCAGCGCCACCATCACGCTCGAGCTGCTCCCCGCGAAGGCCGAGCTCAAAGCTGAGAAGATCGAGATCAAGGACTCGGTGTACTTCGAGACGGGCAAGGCGATCATCAAGGCCGAGAGCTTCGGCCTGCTCGACGAGGTGGCGGAGATCCTCAAGGATCACCCGGAGATCAGGCGCCTTCGCATCGAGGGGCACACCGACAGCCGCGGCAACGACAAGGACAACCTCAAGTTGTCCCAGGCCCGCGCCGACAGCGTGCGCACCTACCTCGCCAGCAAGGGCGTCGAAGAGGGTCGCCTCCGCTCGGTCGGCTACGGCGAGACCAAGCCGCTGGTCAAGGAGAAGACCGACGCCGACCGCGCCAAGAACCGGCGTGTCGACTTCTTCGTGGTGGATCCCGAGACCGATGGCATCCCGGCGCCCGCGCCCACGCAGCTCGGACCCAAGAAGTAGGCTTTCCCGCCTAGGGTCGAGTCACTCGGCGGGGTGGTGCGGGCGTGGGCACTCGCCCGGCTCCGTGCTTCGCTCGCCCGCCGGTGCGCGGTGGGTGAGCTCGAGCTCCGTGCCTCCGAGCCGCACGGCCACGACGCTGAAGGGCTCGTAAGCGCAGAAATATGCCACCCGGCCACCGAGGCCCTCGGCGCGGGTCGTACCCACCGTCTCGGTGCGGCCCTCGAGCGTGCCCGAGAGCGTGGGCCCCGACGCCATCAACTGGGCCGCCACCCGCGCCGCTGCGGCGTCCGGCAAGAGCGCCCGGAGCTCCCCCGGGGCCACCACCGCGCCGGCGGTCTTCGCCGGGTCGAGCACCAGGTAGGCCGCGCTCTTCTCGGTGGGCTCCACCGCATCCATCCGCACCACGCGGAGCGCCGACGCGGGAATACTGACAGCAACGGGACCCTCGGCGAGGGCAAGCATGATCGCGAGCAGATGCATGGTGTCGGAGGTTAAGAGTTAAGACTTGGCGGTGCCAGCCCATTCCCTGCTGCCTCGGGTCCACGAGATCCTCCGCCAGCCACGCGCCGATCAGGCGGCCGCAGCGCTCGCCCTGCGCGACACGCTGCCCGCCGGGCAAGAAGCGTGGAACAGCGACTTCGGCGAGGGCTCGCTCTTCGACGCCTTCAGCGGCAGCACGGTTGCGCGCGGGGTGTACGCGGCCAACCGGCCCTACCTGCGCTTCGCCGGTGCCTTCCGCGCCATCGAGGTGGGCGGTGGCAACGGGCGGCTCTGGCGCGGGGCCCTGCCGCCCGACGCGCGCGGCGAGATCGTGGTGGTCGACCCCCATCCCCGGGGCGCCGACGGCGTGCGCGCCGAGGCGCCAGTGTCGGTGAAGGTGGTGCACGTGCAGGCGCCCCTGGAGTCGGCCCGGCTGCCGGAGGCCGACGTTGCCGTGCTCTCGCTGGTGCTCCATCACGTGCCCGGCCGCGACCGCGAGCAGAACCGCCGCCACGGCCTGGCGCGCGCGGGCAAGCTCGACGCGCTGGCAGCGCTCCGTGCGCCCCTGGTGCTGGTGAACGAGGCCGACATCCACTGCGACGTCGACCTGCCCGCCGGCGACCCGGTGCTCTTGGAGCGACTATGCGACTCCTACCTGCGTCGTTTCGGCGTGGCGATCGCCGCCGATCACGACGCCGAGACCGACCCCGCCCGGCGCGCCCGGCTCTCGACCGTCCTCCGTGACTGGGCACTGGGTCAGATCGAGAAAGCGAGCGTCTCGCTGGCGGATCGCGATGTCTACGAGCTCGACGTGCCCCGCTGGCTCGAGCTCTTCGCGGCGGCGGGACTCCGCGTGATCGACCGGCGATTCACCGACCGCTACCAGCTTTTCTGCCAGTACGTGCTGTCACCGGGCGGGTAGCGAGGCCACACCGGTGCCCTGGCCGTCCATCTCGTGCCCCACCCACACCTTCATACCGGGCACCCCCTCGGCGAGCGCCTTGAGCGCGCGTAGGCTCTGCAGGTTGGTGTCGTGGTCGGCGGTGAAGTTCCCCGGCGTGGCCCCCTTCTCCCAGCCGTAGAGCGTGTGCGAGGTGTCGCCCGCGAAGAGCACGGGCCCGGCGGCGGTGCGCGCGAGGTAGGCCATCGACCCTGGGGTGTGTCCCGGGGAACTAATGGCGTAGATCGAGCCGTCGCCGACCACGTCGATGGCCAGCACCGGTCCCAGCGGCTTCATCTCGGTGGTCGACCACTCGTGCACTGTCGGGCGCCCGTCGAGCACACCGCGCGCGGTCGAGGCCATCAACACCGCGACCTGTCCGGTTTGCCGCAGCTCGCCGGGGCCGGTGTACACGTCGAGCTCGACGGGCAGCTCGGGCAGGCCGAGCACGTGGTCGAAGTGGGCGTGTGTCAGGAACAAGGCGCGGGGGACGATGCCGCGCTTCGCCATGCCCTCGCCGACGGGCTCCACCACCTCGAAGCTACCGAGCGCGGCACGGATGAGCCCCTTCACCGGCCCGGGCCCCTCGCGCATCGACGCCGGGACGCCCGAGTCCACCAGGAAGTCGCCCTTCTCGGGGTGGCGCATCACGTGCACCGGCAGCACGATGTCGACCTTGGCATTGGGCAGGCCCGCGCAGGCAGCGTCGGACAGATCGAGGAGCGAGCCGAGCTTCGCGTCCCAGCGGGCGGACACCCAGCTCTCCACCGTCACCGGGCCCGGCGTGGCCAACCAGACCGCCCAGTCAGCCACCGGGGCGGCGGCCGGCGCGGTGACGGTGTCGACCGGGTGCTTCGACAACACGCATGCGAGGAAGAAGATCACTGGGCCTCCGCCCAGTCGATGGCGGTGTCACACACCTCTTCCCAGCCCGGCTGGTTGCAGATCCAGTGGGTACGCCCGGCGAACTCGCGCAACTCGGTGCGGCCACCACCGCGCTGGTGCTGGCGGAAGGCCGAGCGAACCATGTCGGCGCTCACCGTGCGGTCGTCCAGACCGGCCACCAGCAACAAGGGGGCTCTGTCCTTGTTCTTGAAGTTGACCGTCATCACGTCGGTGAAGGGGGCGGCGGCCCCCTGCGCGTACACCTTGCCGGGTGTCGGCACCACGAAGCGCTCGAAGGCGGCGCGCTGCTCCGCCTCCGGCTGGGTGTGCATCCAGCCCCACTGCCAGTCGGCGAAGGCCATCTGGTGCACTTTCGATCCGGCGTTCCACTTCGACACCACGGGGAACGCCGCCTTGAGCGCGTCGAGCGTCGGAAACACGCCCTTCGGCGGGGCAGGGTCGATGGCCACGCCGCAGGCGCCGAGACCCCGGTCGAGCAGCATCTGCACAAACAACCCCCCGAAGCTGTGCCCGATGAGGATCGGCCGATCTAGCTCCGTTGCAAAACGGGCATAGTGAGACACGATCTCGGGCACCCCGACGGCGGCCAGCTCAGCGCGCGGCGCGGCGCGGAGCTCGGCGGGATCGCCCTCTCCGTGGGGCCAGGAGGGCGCGACGACGGTGTGGCCACGGGCGCGCAGGCGTTCCACCCAGCTCTCCCAGGACAGGGCATTCATCCACGCGCCGTGGACCAGGAGAATATTTCGAGGCATCGCGGACACTCCGCCGCCATTTTACCACCCCAGGCTGAACTCGGTGCCGTCCACCTTGGCATTGAGCATCACCATTCCCGCGGCGGCGGGATCGGCCTTAGCGCTGAGCAGCCCCGCGGTCGGATCGAAGGCCAGAGGCACGTCCTTGCCGCCCTGGGTCGCGCTGCCGGAGACGGTGCCGCTGAGCGGCACGCGCTTGGCGTCGCTCATGTAGAAACGGTGTTCGCCGTCCTTCTTGACGTACTCCACGTGGTAGTCACCCCACATCGACACCACGCCGCCATGCAACGTGGTGTGGTCGTGCTCCTGCATGCCCACTGCTTTCACCTCGTAGGTGTGGGACTGTGGCTTCCCATCGCGAGTGAGGGTGAGCACGATGGTGGCTGGCTTGCCCACCTCGAGCTTCGCCAGAGCGTGGAGGTGGTCGCCCATGGGCATGAGCGGCACCGTTTCCACGCCGGTCGGCCCCTTGATCGCCGCCTGTCCCGAGAAACCCTCGGCGGGAAGGCCCTTGTTGTCGCCGTCCGCCGGGTAGAAGAGCACGCCGTTGTGGGTCACCACGGCCTCCACGTGGAGGCCCTCCAGCTCGGCCTGGATGCCGCCATGGGCCGCGCCGTGTCCGTGTCCGGCGTCGGCGCCGTGCTCAGGGCCTCCGGCCTCGCCGTGGTCGTGGCTGCCGTGGTCGTGGGCGGGTGCCGCCTCGGGCGCGGCGGCTGGGGCGGGCGACGCCTCGGGCGCGGCGGGTTCCTGGGTACAGGCGAGGATGAAGAACAACATCTAGGACTCCGTGATGGCTTGGGTGCGAGCAAGGACCGCGGCGCGGCCGAAACGAAGAAAAGCGGTGGGCGTGACGACGATGTCGAGCAGGGTGGACGACACGAGGCCGCCGAGGATCACCTGGGCCACGGGCGTGAGGATCTCCTTGCCGGGCTGGCCCTCGGCGAGGGCCAGCGGCACCAGCGCGGTGCCGGCGCAGAGGGCCGTCATCGCCACCGGGACGAGGCGTTCCAGAGAGCCCCGGATCACCATCGCGGCGCCGAAGTCCTCGCCCTCGATTTCCACGAGGTGAAAGTAGTGCGACACCATCAAGATGGTGTTGCGCGTGGAGATGCCACACAGGGTGACGAAGCCCACGAGTGTCGCAACCGATAGCGGCTGGCCCGAGATCCACACCGCCGCCACCGAGCCGATCAGCGCCAGGGGCACGTTGAGCAAGACCTGGAGCGTGATCGCGTGCGAGCGGAAGTGAGCGTAGAGCACAGCGTACATCGCGACGAGCGACACGAGGGACAAGAGCGCGATCGCCCGGCTCGCCTGCCTTTGGCTCTCGAACTGGCCGCCGATGGTGGCGTAGGTGCCTTGAGGTAGATCGAGTCGCGACACGACAGCCTCGATGTCGCGGACCACCGCGCCGATGTCACGCTCGGCCACGTTGGCCGAGATGACGATGCGCCGCTGGCCGTTCTCGTGGAGCACCTGGTTGGGGCCTGTCCCCCGGCGGATGGTGGCCACGTTGCCCACGGGGATGGCGTGGTCGCCGGCGAGCAAGGGCGCGGCGGCGAGCCGGTCGAAGTCGGTGCGCCACTCGGGCGCGAAGCGCACCACCAGGTCGAGCGGCCGGATGCCGTCGAGCACCTGAGCCACGGTGACGCCGGCGAGCGCGGCCTCGAGCTGCGTCGTCACTTCTCCGGGCTGCAAACCAAGTCGCAAGGCGGATTCCCGGTCTACCTCCACGTGCACCTGCGGCACGAGCACCTGCGGCTCCACGGCGAGGTCCACCACGCCGGGCACGCGGGAGAGCGCCGCCCGCACCGACTCCGCGGAGCTTCGCAGCGTGCCGAGGTCTTGACCGAACACCTTCACCGCGATGGCCGCGCGCACGCCGGACAGCAAGTGATCGAGGCGGTGGCTGATGGGTTGGCCGATGCTGACACTCGCCCCCGGCAACGCCGACAGTCTCTCGCGGATCTCGGCGAGCACCACCTCGCGGTCGCGCCCGTTGTCGGCGAAGTCCACGTCGATCTCGCTGTAGTGCACCCCTTCGGCATGCTCGTCGAGCTCGGCTCGGCCCGTGCGGCGGCCCACCGAGAGCACCTCAGGCACCGAGAGTAACAGTGCCTCGGCCGAGAGACCCAGCTGGTTGCTCGCGTCGAGCGAGGTGCCGGGGCGCGAGAGCACGTTCACCGTGGCGGTGCCCTCGTTGAAGGGGGGCAAGAAGCTGGTGCCCAGCAAGGGGACACTCGCGGCCGCGAGACCGACAGCCAGGGCCGTGGCGCCGAGCACCAGCCCGGGGTGGGGCAAGGTGCGCAGGAGGAGGGCGCGGTCGATGCCCTTGAGCTGGCGAACCAGCCAGCCATCGCCGTGCGCCTGCACCGCCGAGCCCGGGAGCAGCCAGCGCGCGAGCGCCGGGGTGACGGTGAGCGACACGACCATCGAGGCGAGGATCGAGGTGATGTAGGCCACGCCGAGCGGGGCGAAGAGGCGTCCCTCGATGCCGGACAGCGAGAAGAGGGGCACGAAGACGAGCACGACCAGGATGGTGCTGAAGACGATGGAGCTCCGGACTTCGCTGCTCGCCGCCGCCACGATCTTGCTGGGCGACAGCCCCTTCTTCTCGCGCAGGCGACGGTACACGTTCTCCACGTCGACGATCGCGTCGTCCACCAGCTCGCCGATGGCCACCGCGAGGCCGCCGAGCGTCATGGTGTTCACCGTCATGCCCATCGCGTGCAACACCAGCGCCGACACGACGAAGGAGAGCGGGATCGCGGTGAGCGTGATGGCGGTGGTGCGCCAGTTGAGCAGGAAGAGCACCAGGACCAGCGTCACGAGGATGGCGCCGTCGCGGAGTGCCTCCTCCACGTTCGCGATCGAGGCGTCGATGAAGTCGGCCTGGCGGAAGAGGGTCGTCACCTCGGCGTCGAGGTGGAGACCGGACACCGCGGTTTCCACCTCGTGTGTGAGATCGACGGTCGACGCTCCCGGCTGCTTCGACACCGCGAGGATCACCGCCGGCACGCCGTTCACCCCGGCGTCGCCCCGCTTGACGCCCGTGCCGCGACTCACCCGCGCCACGCTGCCGAGGCTCACCGGCACGCCATCCACCTCGCCGATCACGGTGTCGGCGAGCCGCTCCGGGTCGGCGGTACGCGCGAGGTTGCGCACCACCAGCTCTTGCGACTGGCTGTCCACGAAGCCACCGGTGCTCGCACCCTGCGCATGCTCGGCCCCGTCGATCACCGCGTCGAGATCGAGGCCGGCGCGGGCCAGCGCCACCGGGTCGACGTCCACGTGCACCTGCTCCACTCCCCCGCCGATGGCGGTCACCTGGGCGATGCCGGGGATCGACAACAACCGGGGGCGGACCGTCCAGTCGGCGAGGGTGCGAAGCTCGGGGCCCGACAGCTCGCCGCTCGGCGAGGAGAGGCCCACCAGCAGGATCTCCCCCATGATCGAGGAGATTGGTCCCATCACCGGGACGACGCCCTCCGGAAGCCCCTCCGTCGTCTCAGACAGCCGCTCTGCCACCTGCTGCCGCGCCCGGTAGATATCGGTCGCCCAGCTGAACTCGACCCAGACGATGGACAGCCCCGCGGCCGACTGCGAGCGCACGCGTTCCACGCCGGGGGCACCGTTCATCGAGGCCTCGAGCGGACGCGTGACGAGCGCCTCCACCTCCTCGGGGGAGAGTCCGCCCGACTCGGTCATCACCGTCACCGTGGGGCGGTTCAGGTCGGGGAAGACGTCGACCGGGATCTGGGCGGCGGTCCATCCCCCCCAGGCGAGTAACAACGCTGCCGCGAGAACGACGAAGAGGCGGTTCTCGACGGAGAATCGGATGATCCGGTCGAACATTCAGCGCCCGGCCACCGACTTGAGCGTGTAGGCCCCGGCCACCACCACCCGTTCGCCCGGGGCGAGGCCCTGGGCCACCGCCACCCGCCCGGCGCCCCGCCCGCCGAGATCGAGCTCCCGGGCTTCGAAGCTCTCCGGGCCCGTCTTAACGAAGGCCACCGGCACGCCACTACTCTCGACCACGGCCGACTCCGGCACCACCAGCGTGTCGCGGGCGGGCCCGACGGGGATCCAGGCCTCGGCGGACAGGCCAGGCCGCAGGCCGGGCGCGGCGTCGAGGGCGAGGGTCACGAGCGCGGTGCCGGTGGCGGGGTCGAACTCGCGGCCACCGTCGAGCACCAGGGCGTTTACCAGCTCACCGCCGGCGTTCACCATGGTGGCCACCCCGGGCACGATGTCGAGGCCCGCCGTGGCGCGCACGCGCACCTGGGCCCAGAGCGCGCCCTCGCTCACGATGCGGAACAGGGGGTCGCCCTCGTTCACGGCGTCGCCGGGATTGGCGTGATTGGCCACGATGCGGCCGGCGATGGGCGCGGTGACGGCCGCGCCGCGGTCGAGGGCGGCGAGCTGTGCCTCCGCCTCGGCGAGGGTGGCGCGGGCCACGTCAACGCGCGAGGCGAGCTCGAGCCGGTCGCGGTCGCTGAGCGACACCCCTACGCTCGGGATCGCCGCCACGTCGCGCTCGGCCAGAGCCAATGCGGCCCGGGCCTCGGCCACGCGCGTGGCGGCCTCGGCGCGGGCAGCCCCCACGTCGGCGCGGTCGGCGGCGCTGTTGCCCTCGGCGATCCGGGCGAGGAGGTCGCCCGCGTGGATGGCCCGGCCGGGCACGGGGAATCCGCCCGGGGGTGAGAGCAGCGTGCCGCGCACGGGGGCGCGCAGGGTTGCCGCGCCGCCCGGGGCCGAGGTGATGTGACCGAGCGCGAGCACCGAGGGTCGGAACGGCTCGGCGAACACTCGCGCGGTGCGCAGGTGGACGAGGAACTGGCTGTCCATGCGCAGCGCCAGAGGGCCGCCGCTCGCGACGGCCGCCCCGGCTGGGGCACCGTGGTCTTCCCCGCCGTGGGCGCCCACTCGTCCCGCCAGCCCCACGAGGAACAACGAGGCCACGGCGGCGCGGCGTCCCACCAGGAAGCCGACAATCATGGCGACGACGAGCGCCACGCCGACCGCCCCGAGGCCGAGGATCCAGGGCACCACGCTCGCCGCGGCGGCGTGGGCGACCTCGGCCGGTCCCCAGCGGAAAGCAGGGACCGAGAGAATGTCGTCAGGCCCGTGGGTCACCAGCGAGCCGGCGTAGTCGCCGTGCGCGGCGAGCAGGTCGCTCGTCCCGAGGAATCCCGGGGATTTCCCGGGCTGGTAGCTGGTCACCAGCGGGGCTGGGCCCGCGAGGTTCAGGTCGGCGCGGGTGAGCGCGAGGGGGGCGCTGGTCTCGGCGTCGGCGGCGAGCAGCGTGGAGCCGCCGCTATCGGCAACCACCAGCACGGCGTCGACCGCCTGCGAGGAGAGGGGCACGCGAAGGCCGCCCGGCGCGGCAGCGGCGCCGCCGGCCGGAGGGCCGTGATCCTCGCCACCGTGAGCGAGGGCGAGGCTGGCGATGATGACGAGGTGCACGACGCCCGATCACAGCAAGGGCTGTGCCAAACCAACCAACGCCGAGACTCGCCCAGGACTGTGACCGCCTCGGTCACGGGGTGACGGAGGCGAGCATCCCGCAGGCCGAGTTTTGCGCGGCCCCCACGCTGTAGCGGCGAACGATGGGCACGCGGAGCGGCTGCAACAGGTCCATGAAACGGCGTCGCTCGGCGTCGGGGGCCTGGGCGAACTCGCCGGTGGTGTCGTTCACGTCGATGAGATTGATACGAAGCGGCAAGTCGCCGAGTAGCGCCGCGAGCGCCTCGGCCTCGTCGGCGCCGGTGTTCACCCCCGACACGAGCGTGTAGGCCACGGTGACGCGCCCGGGCGCCACGTTGGCATAGGCGCGGATGGCCTCCGCGAGCGACGGGAGCGGCCACTTGCGCGACACCGCCACCAGCTGGTCGCGACGGGACTGGATGGCGCTGTGCAGCGAGATGATGAGGCGGAAACGGCGTCGTTCCTCGGCGTAGCGGTGGATCGAGGGCACCACCCCGACGGTCGAGATGGTGATGTTCTCCGCCGCGATGGCCCCGCCGTTGGGGTGACAGAGGATCTCGGCGGCCTGCAGGACGGCGTCGTAGTTGTGGAAAGGCTCGCCCTGTCCCATGAAGACGGCGCCCGACACGCGCCCCGGACAGTCGGCGCGGACGCGAAGAAAACACCCGATGATCTCCTCTGTCGCGAGGTTGCGCGACAGGCCGAGGCGCCCGGTGGCGCAGAAGACACAACCCATCGCGCAGCCCACCTGCGAGGAGAGACACACGCTGAAACGCCCCGGCTTGAGGAGGGGGATGCGGACCGCCTCCACGCGCTCGCCGTCGGCGAGGCGGAACAGGTAGCGCACGCTCTTGTCGAAGTCGTCGACAACCGTGGTCTCGATCTCCGGGAGCGCCCAGGTACAGCTCGCCTCCAGCGCGCGGATCGAGGCCTTGGAGAGGCCGTCGCGTGTCTCGGTGCCGGGGAGGCCCTTCCCCACTAGGTCGTGAAAAGCCCGGCGACAGGCGGCGAGTGGCACCCCGGGCCCCTCGGCGTGGAGCGCCGCGTGCAGGGTCTCGGGGGTGTGGGCCAAGAGCGGGATCACGCGCTGTTCATGGCGTAGAAGCGTGCCACCCTGCCGACCGGGCGTGGAGCAACCACGCCTCGAGCTGCGCCAGGGCGCGCGTTGTCCGGGCGTTGGCCCGCCCGGCGGCCACCAGGGCCCGGAAGCTCGCCGCGCGGGCCTCGATCATCGCGATGTTCGCCTCGTGCCGGGCCCGCTCTGGATCCGGCGTCGCGACCGGGACAGGCTCGGCCTTCGCCACGGGCTTGGCCTTAGACGAGGCCCTGGCCTTCGCCGCGGGCTCGGCCTTCGCCTTGGCCTTCGGCTCAAGCTTGGCCCCGGCCGCCGGGGCCGCAGGGGCCGGGCTGGGTTCGAGTTCCAGGTCGAACAGGGCCCCGAGGTCGTCGTCCGCCAGGACGCGATTTCCGCCGGGGTCGGTGGCCAACGAGGTCATGCCTCGTCCCGCGTCGAGCACCAGCTCGGCCGGGTCGAGCTGCCGCAGCGTGAACAAGAGCTCCGGGCGCTCGTCGAGCCGCACGCCCACGCCGTACATCACTGCGGCCACGTGCTTGCACATCGTCGCCCAGTCCGGGCAGCTACACGACAGCTCGATCTCGGCGGGCGCTGGAAACAGGCCCGTTTTCGCTCGGCACACGCGTTCCATCACCGCCCGTGACAGGCGGCCCTGGAGCAGATCGACCAGCGAGGCGATCTCGCCGGTGCAGTCTCGGCGCACGGCGGTCCACGACGCGGCGGGCAGCGGGGCGATGCGAATACCGACCTTGTAGATCGCGGAGCCGCTCACCAGCGCGGAGATCAGGCCCCCCTCCACCGCGAGGTGGATGACCGAGCCGTTGCGCACGTAGGTTCGCCCGCGCGGCAGGCGGTTCGCGTAGTCGCTGTAGCGCTCGAGGTTCTGGCACCACGACCTGCCCCAGAAGGTAGTGGCGATGTCCCTGCCGATCGCCACGACGGGATCGAGGGGCTCGCCCTGCTTCACGCGGCGCCGAGACTCGGCGTCGGCCTCGCGACGCCGGGCGGCCACGGGCTTGTAGGGACGCCGGTAGCCGCCGCGACCGTAGTTGTACATGCGCTACTCCAGGAGGGCTGAGGGGAGGTCCAGGGCCACCAGCTTCAACAGCTCGGCGTCGCCGAGCGAGCTGAGGTCTATCTCGCCGCCGCCCTGGAGAAGCTCGCGGGACAGCGATCGCTTCGACGCGATGAGCTCGTCGATACGCTGCTCCACGGTGCCGCGGCAGGCGAGTCGGTGCACGAGCACGTTTCGCCGCTGGCCGATGCGGAAGGCCCGGTCGGTGGCCTGGTCTTCCACCGCGGGGTTCCACCAGCGATCAAAGTGAACGACGTGCGACGCGGCGGTGAGGTTGAGGCCGGAGCCGCCCGCCTTGAGCGAGAGCACGAAGAACGGGGGGCCGTCCTCCTGCTGGAACTGCTCGACGCGCTCGCGCCGCTGGCGCACCGGCACGCCGCCGTGGAGCACCAGTCCGGTCCGGCCGAACACCCCGCCGAGGAAGGTCGCGAGGGGATCGGCGATCTCCCTGAACTGGGTGAACACCAGCACCTTCTCCTGGCGCGAGGCGATCACCTCGCAGATCTCCCTCAGGCGGGCCCACTTGCCACTGTCGGCCTCGTGCCAGGCGCCGTCACCGAGCCACTGGGAAGGGTGATTGCAGATCTGCTTCAGGCGCATCAGGCTGGCCAGGACCAGGCCACGCCGCTCGATGCCCGTCCTGGTCTCGATCTCGGCCTCGAGCTGCTCCACCGCCTGCTGGTAGAGGGCCGCCTGCTTGCGGCTGAGCGTGCACCAGGCCTGCACCTCGGTCTTGTCGGGGAGATCGGCGATGACGGTCTTGTCGGTCTTGAGGCGGCGAAGGATCCACGGTCGCAAGAGCTCGCGCAGGGGTCGCCAGGCGTCCGGACCGCTCTGGTCGAGCCCCTTGGTGTAGCGGGTGAACTGCGGGGCGCTGCCCAGGAGCCCCGGGGCAACGAAGTCGAACAGCGACCACAGGTCGCCCGGGCGGTTCTCGACCGGCGTGCCGGTGAGGGCAACGCGCGCCCGCGCCTTGAGCTTCCGGACAGCCCGGGATTGCTGGGTGTTCGGGTTCTTCACCGCCTGGGCCTCGTCGAGGATCGCCAAGTCGTAGCTGGCGCTGGCGAGTGCCTCGTGTCGCAGCAAGGTGCCGTAGCTGGTGATCAAGAGGCCACAGGTGGCGATCTCCGCGGCGTCGAGCGCGCGGAGCTCGGCGGCCGGCATCGCCGAAGGGTGGGCCACGCGCACAGGCAGGGAGGGCGCGAAGCGTGCTGCCTCTGCGGCCCAGTTCGACAGCAAGGACGCGGGCGCCACGAGGAGGCTCGGTGCCCGGCGGGCCTCGCGGCGCCGCTGGAGCAACAGGGCCAACACCTGGATGGTCGTGCCGAGGCCCATGTCGTCGGCGAGGAGTGCGCCGAGGCCCAGCCCGGTGAGCAAGTGCAGCCAGCGCACGCCGGCCACCTGGTAGGCGCGGAGCTGCGCCTGTAGCCCCTGGCCGGGTTCGAAAGGGGTGGCGTCGGGGGCGCGCATCGCCCGCAGCGTGCCGGCCAGCCAGGGTCCCGCGCTCACCTCGGACCAGCCTGGGTTCGGGGCCTCGTCGTGCACCCCGGCGATCCCCGCGCCGGCGAGCAGGCGGACCGCCTCGGCGAAAGAAATCCCTTGCGCCTCGGCCACGCGACGGACGGCGTCGAAGCGGTCCATCGCCGCCTTGAGGCGCACCGGATCCACCTCCACCCACCGTCCACGAATCCATGCCAGCCCCGCCGTGCCGCGGAGCAGGGCCTCGGCCTCGGCAGGCGACAGTGGCTCGCCCTCGACGGTCAGCCCCGCGTCGAAGTCGACCAGCGCGTCGAGGCCCAGGGTGGAGGGGGCGTTCGTGCCCACCGACGCGCTGGCCTTCGCCCGCGGCGGGCGTCCGGCACTCCAGTTGGCCGGCATGCGCACGATCACGCCGGCGCGCTCGAGCGCCTCCGCGTCCTGGAGCAACTGGAAGGCCTGGACGGCGGTCCAGCGCAAGGGGTGGAAGAGCTCGCCGCAGGCCAGCATCTCGGCCAGCCAGGCGCAGGCGGTCGCGGCCCGCTGCACCGGCTGGAGCAGGGTCACCAGGGCGTCTCTGTCCGCGGCGTCGGCGTACTCCTTCAGGGCCCGGCCCAGCGGCAGGTGCTGGGCGCGCCCCTGCGCCGACAGGCGCGGGGTCCACGTGGCGAGGAAGGCAAAGGGTGCCTCGGGGTCGCGCCGGTTCTCGGCGAGGTTGAAGTGCACGCGACCCACGACCTGCCAGCCCGGGTGGAGGGCCTGGAGGAGCCTCGCGCGGGAGCCGCCCGCGCGGGCGAGGGCCTCCGTGAAGGCCTGGGCGAGCTCGCCCCAGAGATCCGAGAGCACGCCGGCGGACAGGTACTCGACGCCCTCCATCGGCGGGGCCGCCGCGCAGAGATCGGCGAGGTCGTCCTCGGTGGGCACCTGGAGCTCGGCCTGCTCGTCGGGTCGCAAGCGTGCCTGGGTCAGGGCCCGCCCAGCGAAGCCTCGCCACCACGCGAAGGGCCCAGGCATGGCCTGGCCGAGCTCGACGCCGCCCAGGTGGAGGAGTCCGGGTCCGGTCCCCGCCGCGAAGGCGGACGAGAGTCGCTGCCCGAGTGCCGGGTCGAGGGGCGGCGCGTCGGCGACCTCTCGCAGGCGGAGGTGACCGATGGGGTTCAGGGCGAGAGCGAGGGGCACGGCCGCGCCGGGCTCGGGGAGGGCCGTCCGCTATCAAGAAACAGGGGAAGGGGCCTCGCCGGCCCCTTCCCCTACCGCGCCATCCCCTCCGCCCTCCGGCATGCCTCCGGGCTCCGGCGACAAGCGGGCTGCTAGCACGCTTGTCGCGGTGCTCTCCCCAACCCCGCAGTCACCCAGGCCGCCCGTTTCATGGCTCCGGGAGCCGGTGGGACGGCGGCGTGGGTGACTAGCCGCTCGTCACCCCGAGCTGAGCACGTAGAACCGCGTCACCAGCGGTCCCGGACCCCGGTCGGCGAGGGTCACCCAGTGGAGGCCGTCCACGGGGAAGGGAAGCTCGAGGTTCCCGGGGTGCCAGGCCCGGGCCTCGATGTCGCCGCCGGTGGCGCGCAGGTAGGCGCGCAGGCCCTCGTAGCTGCCGCGCCAGAGCTGGGGCGCGGCGAGGTCGAGGCCGAGCGCGTCGGCGAGGGGCTCCAGCCGCGCGGCGAGGCCGAGCGAGGCGGCATGGGCCGCGAGATCGGCGAATTGGATCGACACCTCCGGGTGACCGAGCGCCGTGGCCTCCTCGGCCTCGTCGTCGATGGTGCCGAACTCGGAGAGCCAATAGTGCCCGCCGGGACGGAGTACGCGGCGGATCTCGGCGAGGAAGTCCTGGGCGCCGGTGTTGTCCCAGCCCGTGGCGGTGGGCGACGACGCCAAGTCGGCGATCACCTCGTTGGCGAAGAGGAAGTCGACGCTCGCGTCGGGCAGGGGGAGCGTGGTGGCGCTGCCGAGCAAGCCCAGCGTGCCGGGAAGACGGGCGTCCTGCGCGGCGAGCAGGGCGGGGGACAGGTCGACCCGCGTGTAGTCGAGGCGCGGCGCGGCGCGGCACACGCCCTCGGCCACCGCCCCGGAACCGGCGCCCACCTCGACGACCCGCCCTGAGAGCCAGCCCCGGCGCGCGAAGAGCCGCCCGAGCGCCTCGCCGTAGGGCCGACCCCCGAGCCCCGGGTGGGGCCGTTCCAGCGCGTGTGCAACGGTGGTTTCCACGTCGTCGAAGTGGCGGTGGGCCTGCGGGATCGCGTGATGCCAGTCGGCGAGCGCGGTGGCGCCCCCGCCGTCGTACATGCTGGGGTCGCGCGAGGCGGTGGCCACGGGCTCGGCGAGCTGCCGCCTTAGCCCCTCGTCGCCCCGTCGCGGGTGGCCCCGTCGCAGTTGCAGCGCCTGGACGGGGAACGCGGTCAGTCGAGAAAAGAAGGACAAGAGCTCGTCGATCGGCCGTCCGATGGCCCGCGCGATGTCGCCCGTGGTTCTCGCGTCGTTGGCGTGTGCCCAGGCCGCGGCCTCCCACCCGGCCAGCGGCAAGGCCCGCCAGGCACGCCCTCCTGGCGTGGTGGAGCGAGGGTCGGCGTGCCAGAGCACGTCGCCAATCCACATCGCGAGCCATTGGCGACAGGGCACGAGGCTCGCCGGGTCGAGCTCGGTGCCCCGGGCCATGCCCTCGTCGGCCATGCGGTGGAGCAGCGCGGGCGACACCACGTCGTCGCTGGGCCACGGGAGGTGTCGCCCAGTGTGCGCGTTCCACGCGAAGCGGCGACCGCCCACGCGGAGGATCTCAACACCGTTGGCCAGCGGGAACACTGCCCGCGCCTATCCCCGCGGGCTATGCGGCCGCGTGGCGCTGAGCCGTCGAAAGCTGATCCTGGGGGCGTCGGCCGCGGCGCTCGCCCCCCGCGTGGCCTGGGCCGACGCCAGCGAGCGCCTCTACCCGCGGTCCCTGGCGGTCGGCGACGTGGGACCGAACGGGGCCACCTTCTGGGCCCACGGGCGTCGCCCGGGACGGATGGTGATCCAGTTGGCCGACAACCCGGACTTCCAGAGCGCCCGCGAGGTGCTGGGGCCGACGGCAAACGAAGCCAGCGACTTTTGTGGGAAGCTGCGCCTCGACGACCTGCCCCGGGCGAGCACCGTGCACTGGCGCGCTAGCTTCGATCTCGACGGGGATCGCGGCGAGTGGATGGTGGGTGCGTTCCGCACCGCCGGCTCCGGTCGCGACATTCGTTTTGCCTGGGGTGGCGACACCGGCGGCCAGGGCTTCGGCATCAACGACGACTTCGGCGGCATGCGCATCTTCGACGCCATTCGGCAATCGAAGCCCGACTTCCTCGTGCACTGCGGGGATCTGGTCTACTCCGACAGCGTGTACCAGGACCGGAAGGAGTGTCACGACGGTTCCACGTGGAACAACCTCGTCACCGGGGCCACCGGGAAGGTGGCGCAGACACTCGAGGAGTTCCGCGGCCGCTTCCGCTACAACCATATCGACGACAACTTCCGAGCCCTGCTCACCGAGGTGCCGGTCTTCCACATGTGGGACGACCACGAGGTGAAGAACAACTGGTACCACGGCGCACCGGTGAAGGATCCCCGCTACGAGGTGCACAACGTCGATCCCCTGATCGCGCGTGCGCGCCGTGCGTTCTTCGAGTACACGCCCATCATCGGGCAACGGGTCTACCGCAAGGTCAGCTACGGCCCACTGCTCGACGTTTTCATGCTCGACACGCGCAGCTACCGCGCGCCCAACTCCACGGGCAAACAGAAGTGCTACGGCCCCGGGGCCGAGTGGCTCGGTCTGGGCCAACGGGACTGGCTCAAGCGCGAACTGTGCGCCTCCAAGGCAACATGGAAGGTTATCTGCAACGACATGCCGCTGGGCATCCTCACCCGAGGGGAAGACAAGGTCACCGACAACGCCACCAACGGCAACGGCGAGGCGCGCGGCCGCGAGATTGAGATCGCGCAGATCCTGTTGCACCTCAAGCAGCATGGTGTCAAGAACACCGTGTGGCTCACCGCCGACCTACACTACGCCACGGCCACGCACTACTCGCCCGAGCGCGCCCAGTTCCGCGACTTCGACCCTTTCTGGGAGTTCATGGCCGGGCCCTTCAACGCGGGCACGGGCAAGCTCCACGAGCTCGACGACACCTTCGGCCCGCGCAACGAGTGGGCCAGCATCGACGCCGACCTGGAGCGGGGCATGCCCCCCTCGATGGGGCTCCAGTTCTTCGGCATCGTGGAGATCCACCACCAGTCGCTCGACATGACGGTGAGCTTCTACGACCAGGCGGGAAAGAAGCTCTTCGCCCAGTCGCTGGGCGCCAAGGGGGCCTGAGTGTTGCTGGCCTTCCTCGGCTGTTTCCTGTTCCAGGAAGAAGTGCAGGTCACCACCGAGCGACACTACCCCGAGCCCTACCGGAAGACCGGCGGCGACGTGGTGATCGTGGTGCTCGACACGCTCCGCGCCGATCACTTGTCGCAATACGGCTACCCGCTCGACACCAGCCCCGCGCTGGCCGCCTTCGCCGCCACGGCCACGCGCTACACGCAAGCCTGGGCCCCCTCGCCGTGGACGGTGCCAAGCACCGCCGCGATCCTCACCGGGCTCCATCCCCTGCGTCACCAACTGCGGCACCCGGGCGACGTCCTGCCCGAGGCGATCGACACCCTGCCCGAGATGCTCAGGCGCGAGGGCTGGCACACGGCCGCGTACTCCTACAACGTGAGTGTGTCGCCGAAACACGCGCTCGACCAGGGTTTTGACCAGTTCACCCGAAACACCGGGAAGGTGCTTGGTTACCCCAACGCCGGGCGCATGACCCGCGCGGCCAAGGCCTGGGTTGCCGAGCAGACGGAGCCCTTCTTCCTCTACCTGCAACCCATGAATTGCCACGGCCCTTACAAGGTGCCGAGCGAGCGACGGTCGGCGGTACTCGGGCACACGCCGAGCACGGCGTTCGAGTACTACGGCCCGATGATGAGGAAGATCCTCAAGGAGGGGCGGCTCGCCGCTCGGGAGAAGGTCACCGGTGCGCACCTGAGCAGCCTGCAGGAACAATACGACACCGCCATCCGATACACGACAGACGAGGTGGCGGAGGTGTTCGACGCGCTGCGCGCGGCCGGCCGCTACGACGCGGCCACCATCGTGCTCACCGCCGATCACGGCGAGGAGATGTTCGAACACGGCGGGTTTTCCCATGGCTACTCGCTGCACCGGGAGGTGCTCAACGTGCCCCTGCTCGTGAAGCTGCCCGGGCAAACGCAAGCGCAGGAAGTGAACACACCGGTGACGCTCATGGACATCGCGCCCACGGTTCTCGTCGCTCAGGGGCTGGCGCTGCCGCCGCTCGACGGCGCGCCGCTGGATCGGGCCGCCGACCGTGCGTTGGTTTTCGACATCAACTGGCCCCGGCGCATCGTGGGGCAGGCCCTGCTCGAGGGCGGCTTCAAGTTATTGTCGATCAAGCAGGACTACACCGGCCGGAAAGACACGTTGCTGTTGTACGACACGCTGCTCGACCCGGGCGAGACGCAGGACCTTTCCGCCGAGATGCCGGCGAAGGCGTCCGAGATGTCGTCGCGCCTGTCGGTGCTTGCCGCCGGGCTGGCCGGGAGTATCGAGCCCGACAACGTGCTGTCCGAGATGGACCAGGCCCAGCTCGAAGCGCTGGGCTATCTGGAGGAGTGATGTTTATCTGGCTCGCGTGCACCCCCGAGGAAGAAGGCGGCGACAAGCTCAACGCCCAGGCGGGCGACACGGCCGACACGGGCGAGCCTGTCACCTACGAGGGCTGCCGCGCCACGCCGGCCCCCGACGGCGAGCGGGTGGTGCTGGTGTCCTTGCCCTACGGTCCCGGCGGTCGGCAGGCCAACGTCTACGCGCGCCTGTCGCTCTCCGCCGAGGGCGAGCTGACCGACCTCGGCGAACGTTTCGAGATGGGTCGCGCCTACTCGGGCGAGATTGTGTTCACGCCGGACGGCTCGCTCGGGATCGCGGTGCAAGACGACGGAACGCTGGGGATATTCCTCGCCGACGGCACGGTGATCGACCCCGCCTTCGGCGACTTCTACGCCAGCAAGGTGGTGATGGACCCCACCGGCGAGGTGGCGTGGGTGGTGGACGGCAACTGGGCCAACAACGGCGGCGGCATCTACCGGGTGCCATTGGACTGCGCGACCGGCACGCCGGGTGCGCCCGAGCGGGTGATCGAGGCCAAGCTACCGGCCGACCTCCTGCTCCGCGAGGACATGGCGGTGCTGGTGGGCCTGGAGGTGCCCGGATCGACCGAGGGTGACGACGCGGCGCTCTTGACCTGGGGGGACGCACCGGCGTTCGTGGCGGGGGTCGATGCCTTCGGCGACGACGAGGCCTTCGTGACCGACGGGCACTGGGTGGGCGACTACCTGTTCATCGCCGACTACTCGGAGTTCTCGGGCGTCCCCACGCGCGTGGCGGTGGTCGACACCCACGACCAGCTCGATCCCTACACGGTGATCGACGTGGAAGACCCGGTGGCGCTGGTCCCGGCGGGCGACCTGGTGCTGGTGTTGTCGGGCTACGGCGACGCGGTGTACGCCATCGACGCCGACGGGGGGACGAGCGCCCGCTGGGTGTCACAATCCGAGCTGCCGGGCGGCGGCGCCTCGATCACCCGGGGCGACCTCGATGGTCTCGTGCTCGTGGCCGAGGTGTCCGGTCTCCGCACGCTGCGCGTGTCGGGGACGGAGGTGAGCGACGAGGGGGTTTTCTCGTTGGGATCGAGCTACGAGGGGATCACCGGGGCGGTGGGGGTGCAACCCTGACGCAGTGGCGCGGCCGTTGACGTCGCGCCGGCTCGACCCGACTGGGGCGTCGGCCACCGGGCGCGGCGTCGACGTGGCCCCGTCGTGCCTCCGTCGTGAGCGATTACCAATCGAACCGGAATCGTCGCAAGCACCGGCTCCTCGAACTGACATTGGCACGCCCGAGGGGAGGCCTGTCTCGCCGACCTCACGCCGCCTGTAACGGAAGAACGTCACTTTTTTGGCGACGTTCTCGTCAGATCGCCGAGCCCGTCTCTCCGCAGTGGACGCCCGTGCCAGTTCGGCCATCTTGCGCTCACGACGATTCCAGTTGGCTTAGCATCGGCTTGCGACGCGCGCCCTTCCCGCCCGGGCATCGGGCCCGCAGTCGCCGGGACGGCCGCGCTCAGAACAGGACCACCATCGTCCCCTCGGGGAGCGCCGCGTAGATGGCTTCGACGTCGCTCAGGTGCAGCACGATGCAGCCCCAGCTCATGCGGCGACTGCTCTCGTCGCTCCACTCGCTCGCCCAGCCGTGGAAGCCGATGCCGCCGCCGAGCCGCGTGTCCCGGGGTGTCCACTGCCGTTTCTGCCACTGGCTGCTAATCTTGCTTGCGGTGGCCTCGTCCACGTGCCCCTGCGCGAGGCCGCGCGCGGCGTCAAAGGCGTTCGGATAGTTGATGCGCATCCAGTAACCACCGTAGTAGGCGGCGAAGTCGCCATCGAAGGGCCCGGTGGACTTCTGTACCAGGTAGTAGAGCCCCACCGGCGTCCGGTTGTCCCCGCGCTTCTCCTTGGGGCCGTCCGCCTGCCCGAAGCCCACCTCGTAGCGACCCACCTCCGCTCCGTTGCGGTAAATGCGCAGCTCCTGCTCGGCGTGGCTCACCACCGCGAGCACGGGCTCCTCGGTGGGGTCGGGCAGGACCCGTCGCGCGGCCACGAAGTCGGACAGCGGCTCTACCGTCCCGAGGAGGCCCGCCTCGATCTGCGTGCCTGTGGCGATGGGGTCGCCGGCGCGCACGGGGCCCGCCGGCGCGCTTGCCGTGGCGCCGTCCACCCAGAACGTCACGCTTTTGCGCTGGTGATTCTCGAAGTAGTCGATGTCGACCGCGAGGTGTGTGCCCTCCACCCGCAGCACGCCGTCGCCCGGGGCCCGCACCGTGCCGCCGTCGACAGCAAACCAGCACTCCTCGCCGCAAGCCCCGAAGTCTCCGAGCGGGGCCACCAAGCCGTTGGCCACCGGCGTGTCGCCGGGGAGGTAGTCGAGGAAGGGGTCTGTCACCAGGTCGAGGAACATGGGTGTGGGGACAGCGTGCGGCCTTGCTGGGTTCCGCCTACGCTCCCCGCAAGTGCAACACGCGGCCGCCCACCTGGCGATCTTCGGACCACAGTCGCTCGTCCCAGGTACGCCCGGGGCGCTGGTCGAACACCAGGAGCCACCCTTCGCGCTCGCCGAGCCGATCGAGGTAGCCCGAGAGCTGCTCCACGCCGCCGGACAGGACGCGCTCGAGCGTGTCGACCGCCGCCCGCACGCGCTTGAGCTCGACCACGGCCCGCCGCCCGCCCATCTCCACGCAAAGGTCGACGCGACCGGTCCCGGCCGCGTACTCGCGGTGAACCTGTCCCCCGCCGTTGACGACCCGCTGGAGGTAGGCCATGAAGCAGAGGTGGACAAAGGCCTCGCGATAGTACTCGGGCGTGTTCTGCTCGCCGAACTCGGAGTTCTCGCGCCACCATTGCAGGAAGTTCTCCACGAGCACGGCGGTGTCCAGGCTGCCGTCGGCCCGTTTCCAGGGGCGCTCGGGAAGGCGGAGGTTGTCTTGCACGACGAGAGACAACTCCCGGGCGATGATCTCCCGGTAGATGGGATTCGCGATCTCCGGCGGCCGGGCATGCGGCGCGACGAGGCCGAGATCAATGCAGTAGGTGAAGTCGTCGGAGCTGGCCTCGATGGCGCCCGTGCCCTCGATGATCGGCGCGATCACCCGCGCCACGCGCGGCTCGCGCAGGCGCTGGGCCAGGCTGTCGAGGTGCGTGGTGCGCGAGAGGATGAGCTGCTCGCGGGCCCCGGCGATGTGCCCCGCTTCCACGGTGCACGACCGGTCGGGCACGAGCTTGTCGATGCAGATCTTCGCGAGCGCGTTCACCAGGAATGGCTGTCCTCGGGTGAGCCGGTCGGCCTCCGCCACCGCCTCCGGACTGAAGGCTTGCCCGGTATCCGCGGTGTGTTGGGCGTACAGCGCCGCGACCTCGGCGTGCGTGAAGTTCTGGAGGGTGATCGACTCGGCTTTGATGTTGAAGGGCGAACCGGGGTTGACGGGCACACCGCCCTTGGCCTCCGCGAGGTAGTCGCGCAGGTCGCGCATGCCGACGAGGGCCACCGAGGCGGGGAAGTGGTCGGGGCGCGAGGGAAAACCGGCGCGAAGTTGGCGGAGTAGGCTCACCAGCACCGGCCCGCGCACGACGTCGGCCTCGTCGAGGAACACCAGTAGGGGGGTTGGCGCGACCTGAGCGGCCCAGGTCATCAGCAGGTCGTTGAGTTGGGTGCCGGTCGGCGCCCCGGTGGGCGCTGGCGCCTTCTGCCCAGCCGGGAGGACAACGCTGGCCGCCCGGAGCGCCCGCAACCAGATGGCCTCCGCCATGGCGAGATCCTCGATGCCCTGGCTCTCTTCGAGGGTGGCATGCACGGCCACCATGCCCTGGGCGCGGAGCTCAGCGGCCAGCGCGCCGATGGCGGTGGTCTTGCCGGTCTGGCGCGCCGCGTGGAGCACGAAGTACTGCTGGCGCTCGATCAACAACTCGACGCCGGGCAACCGTGCCAGCGCGGGCAGCATGTAGTGCCTGCGCGCGTCGCAGGGGCCGGTGGTGTTGAAGAAGCGTTTCACAAACCTTCCTCTACCACCACCTGCCTCCCCACCACCACCCGCAGCCGCGCGGCCCCAGCCGGCGGAGAGAACTGTCGGCCCTCCCCCTCGGCGAGCACGGCGCCATCGGCGTCGTAGGCGGTCCAACGGCGAGCGGGCTCGCCCTCGTCGAAGCCGGTGGCCGGGGCGGTGAAGGCCTCGCCCTCGCGGACCAGCGCTGCGGTGTGCACCGGACGGGCGGGCCGCGGCGCCGGGGGACCGGCGGGATCAACGTCGTAGAAGGCCGGGTCGAGAGGGTGGTCGCGCCAGTCGCAGTGCGTGTGACCAGTATCGTAGGTGGCCACGTAGTCGGCGCCGAGGCCGTCGCAGATGTCGGCCAAGGCATCGGCGCTCATATCGGCCACGTCGATGTCGCAGGCGTCGCCATACATGTGGCGCGAGTACTCGGCGCCGCCCACGCTCGCATTGTACGATGGGTTGCGGTAGCCACTGTTCACGCTCACTGGCCCGCCGATCGCGTCGCGGACGTCCTGCATGAAGTCCACCACGTGTGTCTGCATCACGCCGTACTGTCCCTTCCAGTCGTAGAGGTACTCGCCGAGCACGAAGTTCGGCGCGATCTCGAGCTCGGCGCTGTAGGCGGTGATGTCGATGAAGCGGGCCGGCACCGAGTACTGCTCGGAGCCGCCGTAGGGCGCAGGGTAGGCGTAGTCGGCGCCCCAGCCCGCGTCGTAGGGCACCAGGTCGAGGCACACCGAGTGGTCGCGCGCGGGCCCGAGGTAGCAGGGCCCGCTCGCCTCTGGGTCGGTGTCCTCGGTGTCCTCGGTGTCCTCGGTGTCCTCGGTGCCGCCCGAGTCGCCACTGTCGGGCGGCGCACCGGTCTCCACCCAGGCGCTGTCGTCGCTGGTGTCGAGAAGTTCATCGCTGTCGAGGCCCGGCTTCGCGTAGCGCGTGCCGGTGGGGTCGGTGCAGGCGAGGAGCAGGATCACGGTCGGCGCCTATCCGGTTAGCAAGCTCGGATGTTGTACTTCTTGCTAGCCTGTCCCGAGCCCGAGAACGAGGGCAAGAATCACGAGGCCGAGGCGGGGAACGAGGAGGATTACCTCGGCGGCGCCGAGGCGGTGCGGGTCACCGCGCCGGCCAACGGGGAAACGGTCGCGAGCACCTTCACCGTGTCCTACCGGGTGGGCGAGGCGGTCACCTCGGTCGAGCTACTGGCCAACGACGAGCCGGTGGCGAGCGCGACCGATCTCGACGGCTCGCTGGTGGTCACCCTCGACGAGGGCAAGTACGAGCTGGCACTCGTGGGCCTCGACGGTAGCGACGAGCTCTCTCGCGACACGCTCTCGGTGCGGGTGAGCGACGGCGGGAGCTGGGTCACGATTACCTCGCCGAGCGACGGTGCCGAGGTGGCCAACCCGGTCACCTTCACCGTCACCTCGTCGAGCGACGTCGGCGTGGTTGAGCTCATCGCCGACGGCTGGAGCATTGGCACAATCGACACCGAGGGCGATGGTGAGGGCACCCTCAGCTACACCTTCTCGGGTACCGGCTATGCCCGCGAGATCCAGGCGGTGGGCGGCACCGCGACCGACGAGATCAGCGTGACCGTCACCCCGGAGGAAACACCCAGCGAGTCCACCTTCAACGACCTGGTGGTGAAGTACCTGGAGACATACCCGACAGACGGGACCAACGGGTACTACTGGCCGTCCGGCTCCGACTGGGCGGGCACCACCCGCGACATCTGGTACCTCGACACGCTCGTCGCCGAGGGCGACCCAGAGGGGCGCTGCTACTGCGTCGGCCTCACCTGGGAAGTGTACATGCGCGCCTGGGAAGAGGTGGACCAGTCCACGGGCGGCGACGGCTCGATCAACGGCATGTCGGTGGACGATCTCTACACCTTCCGCGTGGACTGGTTCGTGCGCGAGGTGGACGGCCCCGGCCCGAGTGTCGCGATGGAGAACTACGGCGTGGGCGAGGAAATCACCGACTACAACAAGTTCCAGCCCGGTGACTTCCTGCAGTTCTGGCGACACTCCGGCAGCGGACACAACGTCATCTTCGTCGACTGGCTCGAGCAAGGCGGCGAGATCGTCGGCTTCGAGTACTGGTCTACGCAGTCGAGCACCGACGGTGTGGGCTACAACCACGAGTACTTCGGCAGCTCGGGCTCTTATGTCGACCCCAACCTGGTGTACGCTGCCCGTGGCTGGATGCCCGACACCTGGGAGGCCTGGCGATGAACTACCGGCGGATGGGCCGTTCCGGCCTCAAACTTTCCACGTTTTCGATTGGCAGCTGGGCAACCTACGGGCTCGATGTGCCCGACGACAACGCCCGCGCCTGCCTGATCGCCGCCTACGAGGCCGGGGTCAACTTCTTCGACAACGCCGAGGCCTACGGGCAGGGCAAGGCGGAGGACGTGGTGGGGCGGGTGCTCAAGGACTTGCCCCGCACCGACCTCGTGATCTCCTCGAAGGTGTTCTGGGGCGGCGACGGCCCCAACGATACCGGCTTGTCACGCAAGCACGTCACCGAGGCCTGTCACGCCGCTCTCCGGCGGCTACAAACAGACTACCTGGACCTCTATTTCTGCCATCGGCCCGATCCCGACACCCCGGTCGACGAGACCGTCCGAGCGATGCACACCCTGGTGATGCAAGGCAAGGTGCTCTACTGGGGCACCAGCGAGTGGCCGGCCCAGCGTATTCGCGAGGCCCACGAGGTGGCGGCTCGGCTCGGCCTCACGCCGCCCTCGGTGGAACAACCCCAGTACAACCTCTTCTGGCGTAAGCGCGTGGAGGAGGAGTACGCTCCCCTCTACAAGGACTTCGGGATGGGCACCACCACGTGGAGCCCGCTCGCCTCCGGCGTGCTCACCGGCAAGTACAACGAGGAGATCCCGGCCGGCACACGACTCGCCAGCGAGGGATACTCCTGGTTGCAGAGCAGTGTCACCAAGGCGCGGATCCACGCCGTCCGGGCGCTCGAGCCCATCGCGCGGGAGCTCGGCTGCACGCTCGGGCAGCTCGCGCTCGCGTGGTGTGCCCGCAACCCCCACGTTTCCACCGTGATCACCGGCGCCACGCGGCCGCAGCAGGTGAAGGAAAACCTCGCGGCGCTCGATGTCATCGGCAAGATCGACGATGCGCTGGCTCGCCGCATCGAGGCGGCCACGGCCGCCGCCCAGAGTAAGACCGGCGAGGACTAGCGCCCTACTTCACCGCGATCTCGACGCCGGTGTACACCCCGCTCTCGTCGCGCTCGGCCGTGCCCTTGTCGAAGCGGATGCCGTAGAGCTCGGGCAGTGGGAAGGCGAAGTCGCCGAGGAGCGCGAGGATCGAGTCGATGGGGAGCGCTTCTTCCAGCACGTTGGTCATCGTCTCGTTGCTGACATGCTGGCTGGTCTCGCGGACCATGAACGAGAGCTCGGGCTCGCCGAGTGACAACACCAGCTCGCCGTCCTCGATCTCCACCTCGAGGCCCACGAAGATGTTGACGCTCGCCTGCACGTGATCGCCGAGCTTGCTGCCCTTGGCGTCGATGGTGACGAGCAGCTCGCCCACCTGTGCCTGCAGCTCGCCGTTCGTTTCCACCACCACGGGGGGCAGCAGCGCTTCCACCTTGATGCTGCCCTCGGTCACGCCGAGCGGGGCGAGCATGATGGGCTCGAGGGAGCCGTCCTTCGTGGACAGCGTCATGTCGAGCAGGCCGCCCGCCCAGGCCTCGTACAGCACCCGGTTGAGCAGGTCGTCGGAGATGGCGCCGGCCACGTCGGCCTCGGTGTCGACCTCGGGGGTGCCCATGTCGGCGCCGAGGAAGCCGGGCGCGGACTTGGTGCCCGTGGGCGGCACCGACACGTCGAGGTCGAGGTCGAGCTGCAGGCCGTCGCGGTCGATCTCGGCGTCGGCGAAGGCGAACTCGATCTCCACTTCGAGGCCCATCAGCTCGGTGGCGTAGCTCGGGTCGAGGCCCGCCAGGGTTTCATCAAGCAGCGCAGGCACCATGGCGTCGATCTGCTCCACCAGCGTCTCGGTGATGGTGTCGCGGATGGTTTCCACGAGGAGGTAGCTCTCCACGTCGCCCGGGAGGAGCGAGGTGTCGTAACCGAAGTCGTTCAACGTCACGGCGGTGTCGCTGATCTCCACGTCGAGCTTGCCGCCCTGCGTGTCGATCTCCACGTCGGCGGTGAGCACGGCGGAGGAAGCCCATAGCGCCACGTCGCTCTCGAAGTCGAAACCGATGGCCTCGCCCCAGGCGTAGATGTCCACGTACAAGTTGGGCAGGGTGGCGGTGAGCTCGAGCACGCCGTCGCGGGGCTCGAACTCGAAGCTGGGCGCGTCGAAGTACACGCCGTCAACGTTGGCGGCGATGGTGACCGCGTCCCAGCCCCACACGCCGTAGCTGTCGGAATAGACCGGGTTCATCCCGGTGAGCGAGTCGTTCACGAGGTCGCTGGTCAGCATTTCCTCGGCGAGGTCGCCGATGGCACGGAGGCCGCCCTCGTTCACGCGGAGCACCACCGCGTCTTCCACCTCGTCGTCGGCGCTCTTGTAGTCGCCCGCGAGCACGCCGTTGCGCACGTAGAGGGTGGTGGCGCCCTCGGTTTCTGCCACCGCCTCGACCACGTTGACGCCGCGCGCCAAGGCGATCTCGGTGTCGAAATGGCCATCGTTGAGCTTGGTGGCCGCGCCGTTGACGGTCAGGGAGGTGACATTCTGGGCCGTGCCCCGCGCGTGCGTGCTCCCTGCCTCGAGGAAATCACCCTGCTCCGGCGTTTCCAAGGAGAGGCTCCCGGCCTCGACCGTGGCCTCGACTTCTTCTTCCTTCTCGCAAGCCGCAAGGATGAAGGCGAAGAAATACATGGAGAAGCTCCTGACCGGGCGGCGTATACACCCGGAACAGCCGCGATGTCAAGGCTCCGTTGTCTGCGTGGCGCTCACGGTCACCGGCGAGGAAGCGTGGCCGTCGATGTCCTCCACGGTGAAGGTGAAGGCGTACGAGGCCACGTTGACACACTCCACGTCGATGTCTTGTCCCTCGCGCCAGGAGGTGAGGCAGTCGCCGTTGTTGCAGGCCAGGAGCACCTCGCCGAGGTCCACCTCGCCCGCCGTGGCCGCGACGGCGCCCACGGTCTCGATGGTGCTCTCTCCCTGCGGGTCGGTGGCGGTGGCCAGCGCCGACCACTGGTAGTACTTGTCGCCGGTCTCGTGCAGGTAACAACTCACCGCGGCGCTCTCGATGACCGGCGCCTCCGGGTCGACCGCCGATGCCGTGTCAGTCACGCCGCTGTCCTTGTCGCCCGTGGGACAGGCGAGGAGCAGGAGGATCATTCGCAACCGGAACAGTCGCCGAGCGTATTGTTGGCGTAGCTCACGGTCGCGGTGTCGGCGGTGGCGGTGCCGGTGAGGTAGAGTCCGTACTCCTGGCTGTCATGGAGGTACACGTTGTCGAGGATAGCACTCGTGTCGTCGAGGTGCACCGCCCCGCGGAGGGCCGCCCCCCCGGCGTAGCCCACCTCGAGGTGTGACAACCGGACGTTCGACGGGTCCGCCAGCCCGTACACCCCGAGACCGGCCCAGGCGCCGGCCACGTAGGCGCTCCAGGGCAACATCGTCACCGGCGCGTCTTCGGTGCCGTCGACCACCAGTCCGCTGGCGCCATCCTTGCCCACGTAGATGCCAGCGCCCGTGTCAAACAGGACAGTCGTGCCGGCCTCGATGGTGAGCACGGCGGCGTGCTCTGCGTCGCCGTTCACCTCGATGTTGTCGATCACCCAGTAGGGCACGCCAAGCGCGGCCCAGGTGACGGACTCGGTGAGCTTGCCGTCGCCATCGACCGCGACGGCGTCGCGACTGTTGCCTTCGAGCGCGAGCCCGGTGAGCGGCAGCGTGGCCACCGCGACGCCGGGCATTCTCAGGGGCACGTCGCAACCGGACACGGCGAGATCCGAGCTGCCCGCCATGAAGCTGGCGTTGCCCTCGAGGGAGAGGCCGTCGCCCTCGGAGCCTGCGATGCTCACGTGGTCGACGAGGAGCTCCGTGTCGTCGACGGTGAGCGCGGCGCTGGTGGCCTCGCCGGCGCCTGACAGCTCGAGCCAAGTCAGAGAGGCCGCCGAGGCGCCCGTGCCCACGGAGATGCCGGCCCAGTAGCCGGCCACGTCGGCACCGAGTCCAGCCATGCGGACGGGGTTGTCGCCCGTGCCCTCGACCACGAGCTGCGAGGCGTCGCCGGTGCGGGAGAAGCGCAGGGAGGTGCCCTGATCGAAGTAGACCTCTGCCCCCTCGCTCAACGTCAAGACTGCGGGCTCGCCCGCGATCCCGGCCACGTCGACCGTCTCGGTGATCGCATAGGGCACGCCTAGATCCTCCCAGGTGGCGGACTCCTCGAGCGAGTCGCCCTCGACCAGGATCATCGGGCTGCCGTTCTCGCTGTAGCTCGACGCCACGCTGGGCAGTGTCGCGACCGCAGAGACGTCGACCACCACGGGGTAGCCACCGGCGTTGGTGACGGAGAGCCCCTCGGCGCCCTCGGCCAGCCGTGCACCGTCGGCGAGGCTGAGTCCCACGTCGGTGGCGCCGTCAAGGGCGAGCCCCACCACCTCGATCTGCACGCCCTCGACCGTCATGCCCAGCGTGGCCCCGAGCACGAGCAAGCCGCGGAAGGCCACGCCGTCGCCAAACTCGCCGATACGGATGCCGTCCCAGCCCGTCTCGGTCGTGCCCTGGAAGACGACGCCGCCCTCGTCGCCATCCACCACGAGGCCAGCGGTGTAGCCCTCGGTGGCCACGCTGAGGCTCGTCCCCTCGTCGAAGCTCACCTCGGCGCCGCCCTCGATGGTGAGCGTGCCCCGAGCCACCACCACGTCGCAGGTGACGTGGTGTGGGCGGGTGGCGTACCAGGTGGCGTCGCCGTCGAGCGTGCCGCAGTGTTCCTCGGCGTCGTCGCCCACGCCGCTGTCGTCGGTGTCGACCACCTCGACCGGGCGGGTGTCGGTGGGGCTCGGACAGGCGAGCAGCAGGAGCAGCATGGCCTAAGGATACCCCGCCGGTCGTGCGAAAGGCTGTCGCTGGACGGGCTCGAAACCGGCCCGTCGAGCGGCCGCGAGGATGCGGTCGAAGTCGAGCGACACGGTGGCGCCGGCCTTCTGGGTGACCTCGTCTTCCGTGGGGAGGTCGAAGTCGTTGGCGCCGAAGCGAAGCCCGAGCATCGCGTCTTCGTTTCGCGTGAGCACGCTGGCCCGGATGTTGACGATGTTGTCGAGGAAAAGGCGACAGATCGCGAGGTGACGCAGGTACTCCCGGGTGGGCACCTCGCCGCCGCCGAGCTCGGTATTGCCAGGCTTGTAGGTCCAGCACAAGAAGCTCGCCAGTCGCCCGCGGACCTCGTCCTGGAAGCTGCGCAGGCGCTCGAGGTGCTCCATGCGCTCCTCGAAGTCCTCGTCGAAGCCGATCACCATCGTGGCCGTGCTGCCGATGCCCGCGTCGAGCACGGCGCGCTGGGCATCGTAGTAGTCCTCGACCCGGTATTTGCCGGGGCTGTGACGCAAACGGAAGGCGTCTGTCAGGATCTCGGCGCCGCCGCCGGTGATCCAGCGCGTGCCGGCCTCCTTGAAGCGCTGGGCCGACTCGGCGTAGCTCATGTGCGATCGCTTGGTGACGAACATGAACTCGGCGATGGTCATCTCGTAGAAGGCCACGCGCTCGCCGTAGTGCTCGTGGAGACGGCGGAAGAGGTTGCAGTAATCGTCGACCGATAGGTCGGGGTGAAAGCCCCCGTTGAAGCCGATGAGCTGGCCCCCGAGGGCGATCACGCCGTCGACCCGGCGACAGATCTCCTCGAAGCTCAGGAGGTAGGTGCCTGACTCGCCAGGAAACTTATAGAAGGCGCAATAGTCGCAGCGCGCCACGCACACGTTGGTGTAGTTGAGGATGGCCATCACCACCCAGGTGGCCTTGCCCGGGGGGTGGAAGCGGCCGCGGGACACCGAGGCGAGGTCGGCGAGATCGTCGTCGCTGGCGTGGTGCCACAGGGTGGTGGCGTCGGTACGACTGAGGCGCTCCCCGGCGTGGACGCGCGCGGCGATGCGGTCGAGGTCGGCGTGCATGGCGGGTGGCTATCGCGCTCGGCGCCCGAAGTAGGCGTGCACGGCGAGGATGCGATCGCGCATGGTGGGGTGGCTGTCGGCGATGCTCGCCTGCTTGCTCAGCGTGCGGAACAACAGGCGTTTGCCGTCCTTTCGGAGCGCCTCGACGAGTCGCTCGGCCTCCTCGCGGTCGAGGAACTCCGAGTGGTCGGCGTCGAACTCCCGCCAGCTCAGCCGCTCCTCTGCGGGCCCGGCAGGTTTCTCCTCGGACTTATTCCAGTAGTGCTCGGCGGCGCCCCGGGCGAGGGCGCGGATCTGCTCGTCGTCGAGCGCCAGCCCGAGGCCCTTACGCATCGCCTCGAGGTGATGCTTCACAAACGCGTAGGGGGCAGCGTAGGCGGCCTTCTCGGCGTCGACCAGCGAGCGAGGAAGTTGACCGATGAGGGCGTAGAGCGCCGGGGCGGCGCCCTGGGCGCCCATGGCGGAGAGCACGCCGGTGACGCCCTTGCTGAAGGCGGCGAGGGCCTCGGCGCGCTCGCCGATGCGCAAGAGCGCGTTGATGTGGGCCTCGTAGCCGCAGGCGGCGGCCGCGCGCAGGTCGGCGATCACTTCTGCGATACGACTCGCCCGCTGAGTGAAAAGCGTGATCATGCCCCGGGCCGCGAGCCAGGCCATCCAGCCAAGCGCGAGGAACAAGAGGCGTTGCAGGAAGGTGAAGACGTTGCCGGGTAGCAGCAGCCCGTCGGCCACGTGCACCAGGAGCCAGCCAGCCATGGCGGTGGCCGCCACGCCGGGGAGGCGACTGGCGAGGGCCACCATCGAGTCGCTCGCGCGCACGTGCGCCACCTCGTGGGCGACGACGGCGCGGACTTCGGCGGGGTTCAAGAGGTGCAGCAGGTTGCTGTGCAGGAGCACGAAGCTGCCGAGCCCGGGCACCCGGGCGGTCATCGCGTTGGGGACGAGGTGGTCTTCCACGGCCACGATGTCGATGTGGCCGACGTTCATCTGGGTGGCGACCTCGTCGACCATCGCCACCAGCTCGTGACCGGAGAGCGCGCCGTACATGGGCAGGGGGCCCTCGGCGGGGCGCAGCTTGGTGACGTCGGGGCGGTCGAGGTGTTTGCGCGCCTGCCTGCCGGCGGCCCACAGCATCCAGAGCACCGTGACGCCGAGCGCCACGGCGTGCCCCGCGCCGGGCAGCGCGAGGCTCACGTCGTAGCGGAGGAAACCGCCGTTCTCGTGGGGGAGCACCCGCAGGCAGGCCACCAGCGCGAACACGCCGAGCTGGGTGAGGAGCGCGAGGCCCACCCAGAAGCTCCGCCGCAGCCGGAGCGCGGCGAAGCGAGGGTCGCGGTGGAGGGTGGAGAGGGGGGTGCTGGCCATGGGACGGGGAACGTAGCTGTCCGGATGGCAGACCGGGGGCGTCTACCGACAGAGGGCCCGAGCTTGGCGCATGGTAGCCTCCATCCCATGAGATTCCCGGTCGCGTACCGCTTCGGTGCGGGCGGCAAGCGTGCCCATGCGGCGCTCGCGGCGCTGGCGACGGCGACCGAGGCGGAGTTGCCCGCGTTGGTTCGCCGGGCCACCGACGGCGGCGAGCGGCGCGACCTCGTGCTCGCGGCGGTGCTGGCGCGCGGGCTCACCGGGCTGGCGGCACGGCGAGTGGCGGAGTCGCTCGGCGACCCCGCGATGTACTCCGCGCGCGAGCGCCTTCGCGTGGCCGAGTGGCTCGCCCAGGTGGGGCAGGACACGGCCCCCTGGCACGGCCAACTCGCAGACTTCCCGCTCGACGCGGCGCCGCCGATGGGCGCCTACCTGTGCTCGCGGCGCTTCCCAGCGCGCCTCTTCCCGGGCGCCCCGGCCCAGCCGGCCGAGGCCTTCGCCGCGGCTCGGATCGCCATTGCCTCGCGACCGGGCAACCCGGACGCGGCCCGGGCGCTGCGTGACGCTGCGATCACCGCGGGCGCGGTCGACACGCTGGCCGCCTTGCTCGATACGGGATGGCTCGACGCGCTGGTGCTCGAGGCCAATACCTTGCGCGCGGTACAAGCGCTCGACTGGGGGGTGCACGGTCACACCGCCCTTGATTTCGCGCGGCGGGTGAAGCGCTGGCGCGCCGCGCTGGCAACGGCCCAGGTCGAGGCGCGCTACCTCGCGGCGCTCGTCGACCTCGCCCACGGCGACTGGCGCCGCGCGCGAGAGGCTCTGGCGGAGCAGCTCCCCGGCGCGGCGGCGCCCTACCTCCTGGCCTGCTTCCACCTCGATGGCAATGATCCGGGCGGTGCACTCGCGCACGTGGCCGACCGGGCGCTCTACGAGTTCTTGCTGCGGCACGCCCGCGCCGGCGGGGGCACCCGAGCCGGCGAGGTGATGTTGCGCGCGCGGGCGGTGCCGCTGCCCGGCAAGGGCAACCCGGCCCGCGAGGCGCTGGTGCTCGCGCTCGCGCGGGCGGTGGAGGTGGGGCGACCCACCGAGTCCGATCGGGCGGCGCTCGACGCCTATTTCCAGCAGGTGCCCGCGTGGCGGGAGCTCTTGCCACCGGCCGACGCGGCCTGGCAGCGCGCGGCGAGGTCGTTGTCTGCGCACCGGGCGACGGCCCCGGCGGTGGCCGCCGCGCTCCACGACTTGTTCCTGGTGCCCCCGCGCGCGGCCTGGTTCGTGGCGGTCGCGGATCGGCTCCTGGAGGGCGGTCGCGACCGCTGGCTGGTCGACGAGTTCGGCTCGCCCACCGCGCTGGGCGTCCAGGTGCACGCGCTGGTCGCACACTGCGTCGAGGCCCTGCCGCTCGACCGCGTGGGCGGCCACCGCGAGGCGCTCCTCGGTATCGACATCGTGGCCGCCATCCGCGCCGCGAGGTCCATCGCCCATGGCCAACCCCAACTGTTCGACGGAGACTCCCGATGACCAACGAGATGATTGCCCTGGTCGTGACCGGCGTCCTGGTGGTGGCGGCCTTCTGGGTGCCGCTGTTCATGCTGCTGCTGTACACCCGCAACGCCCTTGGCCGCCTCGACCTGCTCGCGGGTCAGGGCAAGCAAGCCCATGCGCGTCTCGACGCGCTGGTCGCGGCGCTGGCGTCGGCCGAGCAGGCGAACGAGGCCCGAGGCCGTCAACTGGTCGCCGAGCTTCGTGGCACGCGCGACACGGCCCACGGCGCCGCTGCGGAGGCCACGCGCGTAGGGCGCGAGCTCGTGCAGGTCGTGCGCGACGCCGATGGTTCCTTCCGGCACCTCGCCGACAGCCTCAAGGACCTCGACACCCTGCAGCAGATGTCGGGTCACGTCCAGCGTTTCTCGGTGGAGATGGCGAGCGCGTCTGGCAAGATCGAGAGCCAGCTCGGCACGGCCGGGAAGGTGCTGGAGGCCCTGCATGGCGTGGTCGACGCCTGGAGTCGCGAGCGTGCGCCGCTCGAGGCGCAGCACGACGCGCTGGCCCGGGAGGTGGAGAAGTCACTGAGCTTCGAGCGCGCGGAGCGCGAGGAGCTGCGGCGCCAGCTCTCGGCCTTGATGCTGAAGCTCAACACCGAGGTGAGCGGTGCGCGCGCATAGCGCCTGGATGGCCCGCCAGGCACGCCTCTCGGCGCCTCAGGCGGACGGGTACCACCCGGAGCGCGCCGCCGCATTGCTCCACCGCCTGGTGCTCCCCGCCACGCTCATCGACCCGCGCCAGGCCGATGAGGCGGCCGCGACGCTGGCGCGCGTCGTGGCCAGTCCCGACTGGCGGCACGGGCTCGACGCGGTGCACGACCACGCCCGCTTCTACGACGTGCTCCACGCGCCGGCCGCGCTCGCCGACGCCCTGGCCGCCCTGCGTGCCGGCGCCGCCCTGGGCGACAGTCCGGTGCGCGCGGCCCAGGCCACGCTCGGGATTGCCCGGACCCTCGCATCGGGCGCGTCGATCACCACCCTCGCCGCCACGGCCGACCGCGCCGCCGAGCTGCCGCTCTCGGGCGCCTCGCTCACCATCGCCGGGGCCCACGCGGTGCCGCTCGTCACGCTGCCCACGGCGGAGGTGGCGGTGGCCACGCGACTCGCGCTGAACCTGCTCCAGTGGCAGGCGCAGGCGGAGACGCGTCGCCGCAGCTGGTCGGCCGAGCGAGCCGCACAGTCCCATCGGGTGCGCGCCGACGGCGCCGACGACTTCGACGAGATCGTGCACGCGCGAGAGGAGGTCAACACGCTCGCCGGGATTGTTGAACGGGTGTCGCGACACGAGGCAACCGAGGTGCCGGAGGCGCTTTCGCTCGACCGGGCGCTGTCCGACGTGGCGGAGCTCCTGGCGCGGTACGCGCTGCCGCGGTGGCTGGCGGTGGCGCCGGTGGCGGTGCCCCTGTTGTCCTTCCTGGCGGGCTCGCGCACCAGTCGTCCCGCCGTCCCCGGGCTGGTACGCGACGCGCTCGCCCGCGACGACCTCCCCGCCGACGTCCAGCGTGCGGTCGTGGCCCTCGCGGCCCGGAAGCTCACCGGGCTCACGCGCGAGGAAGCCTGGCTCGGCACCGAGGGCGTGCAGAGGGTCAGCCGCGGCGACGAGTCCGCCCGCGCGCTCGATGACGTCGAAGCCCTGCTCGAGGCGGACGGGCAATTGCGCGACACGCTCTGGCGCTTCGGCTTGCGTGCCGGGGCCGAGGAAGCCGCTCGGCTCGACGCCATCCGGGCGGTGCTCGGTGCTTTGCCCTCCAACCGCGTGGCGCGGTTGGCCGAGGCGCTGTCCGGCGACGACGTGTCGCGACGAGGGGCCCTCGACTGGGTGATCATGGCGCGGGAACACGGCGCCTACGACGTGCTCGCCGCCTGGAAGCCCCCGGCCAGCCATCGCGCGCGCTGGTACCTCGCGCTGGCCTCGACCGGCGACCAGCGGGCCATGGCCGTGCTCACCCCGCTCCTGGCGCGGGGCGATGGCGAGGCCGAGCAGGCGGCGCTCCAGGCGGGGATGAAGCGAGCGGCCGCCCAGGTGCGTCTGCGCCGGGAGATCGAGTCGCGCCGAGCGCCCCTCGCGGCCGCCTTCGACAGCGCGCACGCCGAGGCTGTGCGTGCGCGCGAGGCGCTCGACCGGGCGACCCGGGCTGGCGCCGACGTGGCCAACGAGCGCCTTCGCGCCACGGCCCGGCGTGCGCTCATCGACACGCGGGTGGTGGAGGCCGCCGTCGAGTCGGCGGGTTTCAGCGTGCGTCTGGAGCCGGTGCTCGTGCTCGCGGAGCGGCTCACGCGGCGCCTCGAGGACGAGAAGCGCCGGCTGGCGGAGGCCGCCGACCGTCTCGCCGCCTGCCATCGCAGCCTCGACCGCGCGCAGGCCACGGCGCGACAGGTACAATCGGCGATGGAGCGGACGCGGCGGGAGATCGCCGAGCTCCGGGACGAGCTGGCCGGGGCACAGCGGGCCGTCGGCAAGGCCCAGTCCAGGATGCAATCCGCCGATCGCAGGGTCGACGGCGCGAAGCGGCAGTTGGACGAGGCCCAGGCCGAGGTGTACCGGGCGTCGAGCGAGCAGGCCACCCGCCGCGCCCAGGGACGGGTCCGGACGGCCGGGCAACGCCTCGACGAGGCGCTGTCCGAGCTCGGCTCGGCCCGGCGCGACCTCGAGTCCGCCGAGTGTTCCGCGCGCTCGCTGGGCCACGCCTTGGAGGCGGCGAGCGAGCGCCTGCGTGGCCTGGAGCGCCAGGCCGACATCGTCGCGGCCCAGGTCAGCGAGCTCCAGCGGGAGCTGGCCGCCGCCCGTGCCCACGCCGATCGTTGCCAGCGGACCGCCGAGGCCACCGCGCGCGAGTTGGCCGACGCCCAGCGACGGGTGGCCGCGATCCGCCAGGAGGCCGAGCGCGCGGCCGCTCTCCGGGCGCAAGAGCTGGCCGCCGAGCGCGCGGCCCTCGAGCAGATCCTCGGTCGCGCTCACGCGGCGGAGGCGCGCGAGGTCGAGGCCGCTCGCGAGGCGCACCTGGCCGCCGCGCGTCGCAAGGCGGCGGAGCAAGACGCGCAGGTGCTCACGCAGCTCGACATGGCCGCGCTGGCGCAGCACGAGGCCGACATGGCGCCGGCGGCCGAGGAGCTGGCCCGGCTCGACGTGGCCCAGCACGCCCGCTCCGAGGAGGCCGCTCGCCGAGCCCGCGCCGTGCAAGCCCTCGCGGTGAGCGCCGACGTGTTGTATTGCCTTCTGAAAGGCATCGACGGGGTGGCCCGACCCATTCAACCATACGCCCGGCGTTTGTCCGGGCAGGGAGCCCAGCCATGAGCGGACGCAAGGACTTCGAAGTGCGCGCGGTGAGCGACGAGGAACGCCAGGCGGCGGCCCGGCGCCAGCGCGAGCGGGAGCGCGAGGCGGCCCGGCTCGCCGAGGCTCGCGCCGACGCCCAGAAGGCCGTCGACCGTGCCCGCGCCGCCATGGCCGGGGCCCAGCAACAGTCCCAGGCCCTCGCCGCTCGCGTGGGTGCTGCCCAGCGCGAGATGGCGGCCAACGCCGCCGCCTTGCGAGACCTTCAAGCCCGGAGCGAAGCCTTGAGCCGCAACCTTCACAACACCATCGTCCACGCCGGCGCCGCCGCCGACCTTGCCCGCGAGTCGGCCGAGTCAGCCCGCGCCGAGGTCGACCGGCTCCAGGGCGTGCTCCGCGAGGCGAGCGCGGAGATGCAGCGCGCGGTGGCCGCCCAGCGCCAGTTCGACCAGCAAGTGCTCGCCCCCACCCGGGCGGCGCTGGAACGCGCCTCCGCCACGCTCGACGAGCTGGAACGGAGCGCCGCTGCCAACCTCGCGGTGCTCGCGGCGATGAACCGCGACGCCACGCTAGGGGTGCTGGTGAACGCGATGGTGGACGAGGCGGATCGCGCCGGGCTCAGCATCGCCCGCGCGTGGCAGGAGGGACAGGACTGGGAGCTGCAGTTCCGCGACGCCGAGGGTCGGCTGTTCACCCTCGCGGCCGCGCGGACGCGGGAGCTCCAGTCGGTCAAGGAAGACGCTCGCCTCGCCGTGCTCATCGGCGAGTCGCCCGAGGGCGACGAGGCCTGCTCGCTCACCGTGGCGCAGCTCGTCCAGCGCCTGCGCGAGCGCGGCATCGCCGTCACCGTGCGCATGGCCGATCCCGATGGCACCGGCGTGGCCGGCCGCCGCGGCGAGAAGGAGCGCGCGTGAAGACGCTCGCCCTGGCCGCCGGCCTCGACCCGTCCCATGCCCCGGGCGGGCTCGCCCCGGAGCTCTGGAGCTACGGCACGCCGGACTACCTCGCCCAGTACGCCGGTCGCGACCCTGCGCTCGAGGCGGTCGTCCTCGCCGCCCTGGGCCCCTACGCTTCCGACCTCGCCCTCGACGCGCTGGCGCGCGAGGCGCGCTCTGGAGCCTCGCGTGTGTTCCTCCTGCACGGCAACGTGCGCGACTACGCCTTCCACCCCGGCCTTGGCTACGCGCGGCTGCCGCAGGTGCTCGGGTACTTGTGGCGTTGTGGCCTGGTATTCGGCGAGGGCCCGTCGCACGACGTGATCCTCCTGTCGGCGGCGGCCGGGGTGGAGCTGGCGAGCCCGGCGGAGGCCTCGGCCGAGATCCGGCGCCGGGTGGAAGATCACCGCCGCGCGCAGCGCACGCGAGACCACGAGGAGCGCGTGCAACACGACCTCACGCTGGTCGACGAGCTGGCCACCGGGCCGCACCCGGTGCTCGTCATCGTGGAGCGGGCCGACCTGTTGTTCCCCGCGACGGGCGACACTATCCGCAGCAGCAACCGCGTGGAGACGGTGCTCCGCTGGGGGACTCGGTCGTACCCAGCAGGCTGGTCGAGCCTCGTGGTACTCCTGGCCGAGTCGCCGGACGACGTGCACCCGGAGCTGCGCAAGCGCATCAACGGGGTGGCGATGGTCGAGTTGCCCCGGCCGCGGTCCGGGGAGGAGCGACGCCGATTCCTCGGCTGCGCGGCGGCCGCCGCCAGCGAGTTCAACACCGTCCCCCTGCCGGCCTCGCGCGTGTCCACTCGCCTGTTCGCCCTGGCCCCGTCCGCCGCCGAGATCCCGGCCATCGCGGAGGCGACCACGGGCCTCAACCTCGCCGGCCTCGAGGCCTGCCTCCTCACCGTGCCCCCGGGACAGACGCTGATCGAGTCGGCCGTGAGCGCGCGCGAGCGGCTCTTGCGCGCGGAGTCCGAGGGCCTGCTGGTGGTTGAAGAAGCGAAGGAGGTGCCGCTGGCGGGTCGCCTCGCGGAGCTCGCCGACGATCTCGCCTGGGTGGCGAAGGCGATGGCCGAGGGGCGCACCGAGAGCGTGCCGATGGGCATGCTATTCGTGGGCGTGCCGGGAACCGGCAAGTCCTACCTCGCGTCGGCGCTGGCGGCGCGGTGCAAGGCGGCCGGCGTGCAGTACGTCCGCCTCGGCGACTTCCGCGACATGTGGGTGGGTAGCACCGAGCGCAACTTCTCGCGCGCGCTCGAGCTCATCGCCACGTTCGGCCGTTGCATCGTGTTCATGGACGAGATCGACCAGTCGGAGGGCGGCAACCGTGGCGAGGGCCGTCACGAGACCAGCAAACGTGTGTTCGGCAAGCTGCTGGAGTTCATGTCCAAGCCCGAGCACCGCGGCAACGTGCTCTGGATCGCGGCCACCAACCGGCCCGACCAGATCGACCCGGCCATGGTCCGCCCCGGTCGCTTCGACCTCATCGTCAAGTTCACGCCGCCCACGGCGGTGGAGTGCGCCGCGATCCTCGCGCAGAAGCTCCACGCCTTCGCGCACCAGGTGGGCAGGTCGGACCTTGACAAGCTCGGTGACGCGTGCGCCCGCCGGGGGCTGGTCGGGGCGGAGATCGAACTGGTGGTGACCGAGGCGGCGCGCCGGTCGCAGCGACGCGAGCGGGCCCTCGACGGCGACCTGCTCGCCGAAGTCCTCGCGGCCTTCCGCGACGACTACAAGCGCACCGAGGCCTACCTTCGCATGGAGGCCGAGTGCGAGCGCTTCGACCGCTTCCGGGCACCGTCGCCATGATGGCGCGGATGGGCCGGATCATGCTCGATAGTCGCGCCAACGGGCCGGGGCTGCGCGACGTGTACTGGTTCACTGGGTGCTCGATTGGGTGTCCGGGGTGCACGAACCCGCAGTTCCTCGCGCACGGCGGGCGTATCGAGCTGCCCGTGGGGTCGTTGGTTTCGCTCGTGTCGGAGCGCGCGCCCGCCATCGACGGCATCACGCTGTCGGGGGGGGAGCCCACCGAGCAGCCGGAGGTGGCCTTGGCCCTCGCGCGTCACGCGCGTTCGCTCGGGCTCAGCGTCGTGATGTTCACTGGCCGGACCGAGGCGGCGCTCTCCGGCTTCGCTGAGCTGAGGGACGCCTGTGATGTCGTGGTGGCCGGGCCGTACGTCCGGTCGAGGCCGTCCACCGGCGTGCTGCTCGGATCGAGCAACCAGCGACTGTTGTTTCCCACCGGGCGCTACTCCGCGCGCGATCTCGAGGGCGTGTCACGGGTGGAGTGGCAGCTTGGCGGGCGGGGGATGAGCGAGACGGGGGTGGGGTAGACCCTCGCCTACGGATCGGAGGGTGCGTTGAGCGCCGTCCGCTCGGCCTCGAGTCCCGCGGTGAGGCGCCGCTGGACGAACAATCCGCCGAGCCCGGTCACGAGGAACACCAGGGCGGGCGCGAGGACGGTCGCGGGAACGTCGAGGAACGCGGCCAGCGTGCCCAGGTAGTCGGCGGCGTTCATCCCGAGTACTCCGGTCGCGACCGCGCCCACCGAGGCGTAGGCGCCCACCTTGCTGATGCGGCGCTGGAAGGTGCGCTCTCGCTCGTCACGCACGTGGGTCTCGTCGGCACGTTGCCGGTCGGCGTCGGCACCGACCGTGGACAAGAGCTCGCGGATCTCCTCCCGTACTTCTTCGAGTTGCTCGGGGGTACCGAGCGCTTCGCGGGCGGAGCGGAAGAAGTGGGCGTGATCAGTCAGACCGCCCGGGTCTTCCATCACCATGGTCAACGTGTAGCGGGTGGCCTCGCGGGCACCTTTCCGAAGGTTCGCCTCGGCGTCCGCGCCCTCCCAGTTCGCATGGGCGATAGCGGAGATACGTCGACTTAGCGTGCTGAGCGACGCGCGTTCCGCGAGCGCGTGGAGGGCGAGGCGCGAGTAGACGGTCGCGAAGCGGTTGGGAAACTCTACCCAGTCCTCTGGATCGCCGAGGCTGGCCACGCCCTCGCGTGCCACGCCGATGTTGCGCCCCGCGCGGGGCCAGAAAACCTCGTCGGGACGGTCCTCCGGGCCCACGGGGTACCGGTCCGGGTCGTAGCCCCGGCGAAGGCAGAACGCGAGCTGTCGCCGGTACGCCGGCTCGACCGGGGCCGCGAGGTGAACCGCCGACACGCAGAACGCGTAGTGTGACAGGAACTCGATCTCGCCTGCTTCCGTTGGGCCGCCGGGTCGCTCCCCAAGCAAGAGCCGCGTGACGGCGGACAGGTCGAACTCGTTGCTGGCCGTCATCGCGAGGCCAAGCGAGCGGAGGGCGGCGGCACGCGCCCTCGCGCCTTCGTTCGCCTTCTCCACGGCGGCCGGCGGCGCCTTCTGGCCCACGCTGACAGTGTCCACCCGGATGCGCCCGCCGTTGGCGATGGTCAGGTGCCGGGCCTCGTCGAGCCCCTTGCAGATACCCTCGACGCTGTCGACGGCGCCCTTTCCGCTCGTCCAGTCGAGGTGGATCACGAGGAAAGCCACCTCGAGCGGGAAAAAGATGACATCCACCGCCCCCCACGAAGGCATCTGCAGGCTGCGACCACCCTCGCGCTCTACGAACCACCACTCGGGCAGCCCGAGCGCCGCCTTGGCCTCGTCGGTCAGGCGGTATCGATGCGCCACCCATCCCGTCTTCTCTCTGCCGTCGCGACCACTCCCCGAGTAGCGCACCACGTCGGCAAGCCCGGCGTCGAGCTCGTCGATCGCCGCGCGCGTGCCCTCGTCGTCGGCCTCCGGGCCGAGCTCGCGCCACGCGGGCGCCGCCTGGCCCGGCAGCTTCATCCCCGGTAGCGCCTGGCGGATCTGGTTCGACCGGCCCTCGCCTGACTTGATGCGGGCGCGAACCACGAGCAGGGAACGGGCGCGGTCGAAGGCGGTCATGGTGGGCTCCTCCGCCGGAGGTGTACCACGAGGCGCGGGCGGAGACCTCGCCTTGACCCGCCCTGGCCCCCGGGCCTAGGATGCCGCCGCCATGCTCCCCCTCCTCCTGGCCAGCGGTCTCGCCCACGGGGCCGACCCGTGCGCGGGCGACGCCAGTGCGCTCGACCAGCGCTACCAGGTGGTGCTTCTCGTCGACCGCAGCGGCTCGATGAAGCAGGTGCCCGAGGGCATCAAGGCGGCGCGCGCGCGCACCGAGGCACTGCTCGACAAGCTGGCCGGCTACGGCGACCAGGCGGTGGCGGTCACGCTGGCCACCTTCGGCACGGGGCTCGTGGCCACCTGGCCCACGAAGGGTCCCGGCGGGTCGCCCCGAGACGCCAAGCTCGCGCTCGACCAGTTCTTTCCTTCCGACCCGGCCGCCTACGGCGAGCAACGTACGTGCTTGTACAAGTCGATCTACCAGCTCGCCGCGCCCCGGCTGGGGGTGAGCGACACCGGGCAAGACCTCCGGGCCGCCGCTGCCTGGGACTTCCTCGTCTTCACCGACGGCCAGGACAACTGCCCGGACACCGCGGCGGAGAAGGCGTGGCTCGACCGCAATCGGGAGGCCCTGCGGCACGTGATCTGGCCCGTGCAGAAGGGCGGCGTGGGCGAACTGTCGCAGGGCGGGCCAGAGTATCTCTACGCGTGGACGGCCCCGCTCCAGGGCGTGGTCAACCTCAGCGCGGGTCGTCGCGACAGCATCGAGGTGAGCTCGCCGCCTGCGATCACCTTCTTCCCGCGCTTGCTCGGCAATCCCGAGCTGGCCGCGTGCCCGGCCATCGCCGAGGCCTCCGCCCCGGAGGTGCCCTTCCACCTGCTCTCTCCCAGGGGCGAGGCGACCGACGAGCCCGGCTGGCGCGTCGAGGGCGCGGCGCCGGCGTCGATGCAGCCCTTCCAGGCGCGCTGGGCGCCGGGAAGCGTCACCTTGCCGGCGGAGTTGCCGGAGGGGCGCTACCTGCTCGCCCCGAGCCCGTCGCACGTGTGCGCGGCGCTCTCCACGGTTGGGCCGGGGGTGGCGTTCTCGCCCTTGTCCACCGGCCCGAGCTGCGCGGCGGCCAGCTTCGATGTCACGCGCGCGGCCTCGGTGGTGCTCTCCGGTCAGAGTGGCGCCCTCGACGCGCCCATCCCCGAGCTCGTGCCCGGCCTCCTTGGCGCTTTTTTACCGGTGGACCGGCCGCTGGCGGTGGCGGCGCCGGGCGGGAAGGGCACGGCGAGTGTCACCCTCGCCGTCGAGACGGCCGGGGGCGTGGCCGTCCCCGGCGACGTGGAGCTCTGCGCCGGGGGCCAGTGCGGCGGGCAGTTGACGGTCCTTGCCGGGGACGAGCCTGTTCCCATCGACCTGCGCGTGCACCCCCGCGCGCAGCCGTGGACACTTTCGACTTGGCTCGGCGCCGACCCTGGCGTCGCGACCGGGGAGCTCGGCCTGCGCGTGTGTGCGTCGTCGCCGGGACTCGCGGTGAGCTGCGCCGACTGCTCGGGACAGGCCGACGCGCGGGGCTGCGTGTCGATCCCCGGGCGCGTGTCCTGGCGGCCGCACCTCGGGGCGTGGCTGTCCGGTCTGGCTGGGCTGGCGGTCCTGACCGCGTGGTTCACCCGGCCCAAGTTTCATCCCGCGCTGAAAGTCGGCAACGACCGCGCCGCCCTGCTCCACACCAACTGGGCGCGTTTTTCACGGCGACCGTTGTACATTGTCCGGCACGGCGAGGAGCTGCGGCTTCGCGGCTCGAAGGTGGGCGCGGTGGCCGAGCTGCGCCCCGGCGCGGGTTCACCGGCGGCCTGTGCCTTCGTCCTCTTGCCTCTCACCCGCGGCTGGCGCCTCGGCGCGGGTCGCCTCGAACCCATGCCCAAGCCCCAGCAGTTCAACCGACCCGGCGACGGTCTCGAATTCTCCGAGATCGACCCGGGCACCCGCACCATCCGCATCGAACGATCCGCAAAGTGAACACAGCACTGGAGTCACCATGAGCAAGCCCACCCTATTCATCGGCCTCGGCGGCACCGGCACTCGCATTCTCTCGGCGCTGGAGAAGGAAGTCGGCAACCCGGCGGGCCGCGCCATCGGCATGATCGCGCTCGACGCCAAGCTGGTGCCGGACGTGCCGCTCACCCACGTGCTCTACCCGACGCCGCCCGACCCCATCAACCAGATCAACGAGCTGCGTCGAAATGCGGCGGAGATCGCCGACTGGTGGCCTGCGCAGCTCCAGGGCAGCGCCAGTGTCGACTACTCCGACGGCTGCGGCATGACGCGCGCCTACGGCCGGTTCTTCCTCGTGTATCATGCGCAGTGGTTCATCCGGGCGATCAACGATGCCATCGGCGCGCTGATGCGCAACTGCCCGCCCGACGTGGCGCGGAGCTCGCTCGACGTGTTCATCGCCTCGAGCCTGACCAACGGCACGGGGTCCGGCACATTCATGGACACCGCGGCGCTGGTCCGGCGGGCCGCGGCCGCCCGCGACATCACCACGGTTCGCATTTTCGGCGTGCAAATGGACGCGCTCGCGGTGTCCGGGGCCGGGTCCGCCACCCAGCAGGACGTCGTGAATAGTCGCCGGGCCGCGAACTCGATCGCCGCCTTATTGGAGGTCGACGCGTGGAGCCGCGCCGCCGCCGGCAGGGAGGGGTACTCGGTTCGCGTGCGCGGCGAGGATGACGGCTGGTTCGACGTGGAGTTGCCGCCCGACACCGCCCCCATCGAGTACAACCTGGTGATCCAGAACCTCGACCGTCGCGGGGTGGAGCGGAGCCGCGAGCAGCTCGAGAGTGCGCTCGGCAAGGCGCTGGCGCTGTGGGCGAAGGGCATCGACCGCTCGCGCCGCACGCTGGACACCTTCGTGGCCGCGCCGCCCGACCGTCGATTCGGCTCGCTGGGCGCATCGTTGTTGACGGTGCCCGGCCCGGCGCTCGCCGACTGGGTGGAGCACGAGGCGGTGAAGCAGGTGCTCGAGTGGGTGGTGGGCGAGGGCACGGCCGAACACAACGCCCGCCTTGGCCTGGTGGACCAGAGCTACGCGGCCCTGCATCCGAGCGTGGACGACGCGGCGCGCCACTTCTTCACCGACGTGTTGCGCATCGAGGAGCGACCCGGTCGCGAGCGTAACCAGCTCTTCGACCGCTTCCGCACGGTGCGCGACACCCTCGAAACTACGCTCGACCGGCTCAACGGCCAGCTCGATCAGGCCAGCAAGGAAGAGCTGCCGGGCTACCTCGACGACTTCGACCGCTTCCTCAAGGAGCTCGACCGCCTCCCGGACCAACTCAACGCGATGGCGCGCGAGCTGGTGCAACGAGAGCTGATCGTGAAGACCGACGCCCAGGTGCGTGGACTCGTTGAGAAGGGGGCGCTCGGGGTGGCAGGGCGCTTCGTCGCGGGCCTCATCCAACACATCGACCACGCCTGGGCCGACGTGGCAGCGAACGAGGCCAAGGAGGCCGATCCCGGGAAACGGCAGGACGTGGGCGTGAAGCAGGCGGCTCGCCAGCAGATCGACGAGGCGGCGGCGAACTGGCTGGTCGTGCTCCGTGGTGGCTTCAAGCGTGCGTCGCGCGGCAACGTGGAGGCCATCAAGACCTTCGGCGCCCAGGAGCTCGACTGGTACTTCTGGCACGCCGCAGTGCCCGCCGTGAACACGGTGTACGGCACCCTCAAGCGGCACCTCGAGGCGCAGTCCCGGGTGATCGCGGCGCTCGCCGACCAGGTGATCCGCGGCAACGCGATCGCCAAGGCGGTGTCCAACGCCGATGACGCCCGGCGCGCGGCAGAGAAAGTGGAAGGCGGGCGGCACGTGGTGGGCGCCGGTGCCACGTTCCGCCGTTGGCTGGTGGCGCAGATGCAGGGCCGGGGCAAGCTCGACGCCGCGACCAACGCCGAGAGCGTGGGGATGAGGCTGGCCGAGGCCTTCGGAGAGCTGCTCGCGGCAAACGCGCACAACGCGAAGTGGGCCGACGCCCTGAAGCCAGTCAACTTGGAGCGCCGGGCCGACAGCCTTCGACTGGCGATGACGGGCGTGGTGAGCGCCAACCTTCGCGGCGCGGCGCTCGAGCTGTGCACGCTCGACAACGCGCTCCGCGAGGCAGCCAAGCTCGACCTCGAGGACTGGTACGAGGGCGCCCGCCAATCGAAGGACGCCCGCGTGAACCGTGAGTGCCAGTCGCGCCTGATGGCGATCTACGGGGAGACCACGGCCAAGGCGGTGAACGACCTGGATTGGACGCGCGACACCAACGCGGCGATGGTCCGCGCGACGGACATTCTCGCGGCCGCGCCGGTGGCCCGCGCCTTCGATCTCGCCGCCGCCCTGTGGCGGCTGGAGGAGGGCAAGGCCCCCGGGGGCGACACGGTGGTGGCCTACCACCCGGCGAACGCGGCCACGGGGCAGGCCGTCGAGGCCCTGCGGCTGGCCGGTCGCCTCGGGAGCGCGGTGTACGTGGAGGGCGACACCGGCTTCGGCCATGGCGAGTTGGCCATCCTCCGCTTCGAGCTGGGTGTGGCGCTCGACCACGTGCACGTGCCCGAGGGCTTCGATCTGAACTATCGGCGTTATTTACCGCACCAGACGTTTCATCCCCACGTGGACCGTCGCTACGGCACCCGCTGGCGCGTGGCGAGCCGTTGGGACGCGGGCAGCGCGGGCCAGGCGGCCTGCGTGCTCCTGCTGGCGCAGCACCTGGGCATCGTCGCGGTGTCGCGCACCGGGATCGTCAAGTGCCGCGCGGAGCTGGCGGCGTCGGACGGCGGCCACGGGATCGCCAGCGACGAGGTGATCGGGCCGCGCAGCCTCGTCGGCTGTGCCGAGTGGCTTGCAAGTCACGACGGCGCCCGGGCGCTGGGCCTGCTCGCGAGGGCGTGCGGGGCCGAGCTCGAGCAGCGGCACCACAGGGAGCGCGGCTGGAAGGGGCTGGTGGCCGGCGAGCTCACCAAGCTCAAGGCCGACTGGCAGAAACAAGCGCGCGCGGCGGCGCGAGGCGACGAGGAGCGCTCGGACGTGTTCGACTCGGCGGCGCAGAAGCTCGGCGAGGCGATGGCGCAGGCCCTGGCCGAGGGCGCCCTCCCGAGCTGGCTGCACGCTTGACGGGGCGGCGCGGATGATCGGCCTGGTCGTCGTCGTCCCCGACGGGGCGCTGCGCGCCGCGCTGTCTGCGATGCTCGCCTCGCTGGCCCGGCGGCAGGGCTGGGCGCATGGCATCACCGTGACCGACCGGCGCACCGGGCACGAGGCCCGCGCCTGCGTGCTGGTGGCGGGACCCACGCTGGACGAGGCGCTGGCTTGCCTGGTGGGCACCATGCCCCGGTCGATCGTGCTCGCCGTGGTTCCCCGGGCCGTCGCAGTGAAATGGGCGCCGAGTCATCACTTGTTCCAGGTCGTCTCCGGGCCCGGGCCGGCGCTCCTCCCAGCGCTGGGCGCCGTCCTCGCGCTCCACCGGCTGCTCGACGACGCAGAGTTTTGCCGGGACATCAGCGCGCTCGACTACGACGGCTCGACGGTCGCGCGCCTGCTCGACGTCGCCGTGGCCGAGAGCCGCACGCCCGCGGGGGCCCGCCGCGCCCACCTCGAGCGGCTGGCGCACCTGCTCGGCGTGCCCCCCGCGGCGCCGACCGCCACGGCGATCCCGGGCGACGCGAGCCAGCTCGGCCAGCAGCTGCGCGACATCAGGGTGGAGGTGTCGGAGGAGGGTGTGCTCCCGGCCAGCCTGGCTCGCTGGCCGGAGCCGCCGTCGGCGAAGATCGACAGCCTCGGCCTCACCGCGCCGGTGCAGGTGGCCGCGCTCGAGGCCGAGGTGGCGCGCGCCGGCACGTCCTTGCCCCGGCAACTCGCCGCGCGCGCGAGTGGCGAGGGCGCGCGCGTCGCGCAGGCCTTCTTCACCAGCCTTCGCAACCAGGTGGAGAACGGGACGCTGCCGGTGCCCGCGGGACGCGCGCAGCTGGTGGAGTTGGCGACCGACCGCCGGCCGGGCGACTACACGCCGCCGGGCGAGAAGCCGCTCGCCCGCGCGCGCGCCCTGGCCGGGTCGTGGACGGACCAGGAGGCGAGCTGGGTCAAGGGCGCCATCCTCGCGCCGGGTGGCGCCGCCGGGGGGCTGCAGTCCCTCGCCGCGGGCCTCTCGTTGGCGGCGCTCGTGGCCACGCTGCCCTTGACGGGCTGGGCGCTCCTGGCGCTGGGATTGCCGTTGACCCCGCCGCGCCTGGCCATCGCGGCCGTCGCCGGGGCCGCGGCCGGGCTCGCGGTCCAGGCGGTCCACCGGCTGGTCCGCCGACAGCATCTCGACGCCGCCGAGAGTATCCAGGCCGGGATGGACGCCGACCTCGGAGGACTCCGCGAGAGCGTGGAGCGAGGGCGCGCAGCGGCCACGGCGCGCCTGGTGGCCACGGCCGGCGCCGACGCCCAGGGCCGGGCGGCCGCGATGCTCGAGATGATCGACACGGCCCGGCGCGGTTTTCGCGAGCTGGTCGCGATCCCGGCGAAGGTGGAGGCCGACGGCGACCTCGCCGACCTCGACGCGATCGCCTCGCAACGGAGCGCCGCGTGGGCGGTCGTGGGCGAGGTGCCGGGGCGCGAGGTCACGGCGGAGTCGGCGCTTTTGGCGGCCATCGACGCGCGCATCTTCCTGGCCGCGCTGGCGGAGCCCTTCGACGCGCGCATGTTGCTGCTGGACCGGCAGCGCGGGTGGATCGACGAGGCCCTGGCGCGGCTACCGGCGCCGCCGCCCGCGGTCGCTGAGCCGCCACCGGCCCTCCGGGCGGTCGAGCCGCTGGGGGGCACGCCGCCGGGCGTGGTCCTTCGGGCCCGCGTCCGCTGGGAGGCAAACCCATGACGGCGCGCCGTCCCGTGGCGATGCACGTCCGGCTCCGCGCCGCCGCCGTGCTGGCGGCCACGCTCGCGGTGCTCCTCGGCACGCTTGTCCCGCTCCTCGCGCCGGCGGTGCTTGCCGCCTTCGCCACCGGCGCGGTCACCGTTCTCGACGTGGCCGTGCTCGGCGGCGGGGCGATGATCGCGCTCATCGGCGGTCTCGGCCTGGCGAGCGCGCTCCCGGCCGGGCAATCGCAGGGCCTCGCCTGGGACCTCGCGATGATGAGCCGCCTCCCGCGATTGTCGGCGCTGGTGTACCTGGCCGGTGCCTTGGCGGTGGGGGTGGCGACGGCCACGGTGGCGCCCCTGCTGGTGCTCGCGGGTCCCGGCGGCGCGGTGGCCGGCGGCCTCCTGCTCGGGCTCTTGCTGGCGCAGAGCCTCCTGGCCGTCGCGGTGTTCCTGCCGCTGGGGTGGGAGGACGTGGAGGCATCGGCCCCCGTCGCCGGGGAACCAGCCGAGGAGCGCCCGGACTCTCCGCTTTTGAAGTTCATCCGCGAGTCCACCCCCTACCGGTGGCAGGTGAGCTCCCTCGCGCTGTTGCGCGGCCGCGAGCCTGTTCTCGCCACGCCGGACGAGGCCGCCCAGTTCGAGGCGGCCTGGCCCGGCGCCCTGGCCCTGCTCGCGGCGTCCGGCGTCCGGTCGCCCACCCGCGACCACCTCGACGGGGTCGCGGCCGTGCTGACCGCCTCGGAGGCCGTCCTCTCGGGCGGCGCGCCCTCGCAGCGACCGCTGGGCAGCGTGGCGGTGTGCGGCCTGCCCGGGTCGGGGCGCACCGAGGCGGTGCTCGCGGCGGCCACCTGGGTGGCGGAGATCCGCGGCGGCCGGGTGCTCGTGGTCACGCCCACTGGCGAGGAGGTGCTGCCGGGCTGGTTCAGCGGGCTGGTCACCCGGCAGGGGGATCACCCGGAGTTGTTGTGGTCGGTGCCCACCGGCCCTGCCGGACACGCCTTGCCGGAGGCGGCGCCGGCGGTGGTCGTGACACAGGGCAGGGAGCTGGTGGAGAGCCTGCTCCCCTTGCTCGCGCACGAGCAACCGGCCTGGACCTGGAGCTTGCGGCTGGTGGTGGTGATGCACCCGCACCGGTTCGCGCGCGCCGAGTGGCTCCACGTGCGCGAGGCGCTCATCCGCCTGCGGATGCTCGTGGGCGCACGCGGGCAGGACTTCGCCTCGGCGGCGCTGGTGCACGACGCCGACAATCGGCTGGCGCTGGTGGAGCACCTCCTCGCCCGCGCCGACACGCGCGAGGCCCGCCTCGACCGGGCGGCCCCCACGCAGCTCCTCGTGGGTTGGCTCCCGCCCACGATGCTCTCGCCTCACGACGAGCGCTACATCGTGCGCACGCCCCTCGCCGAGGAGCTGGCCGTGCTGCTCGCGAGCATCGGCGCCGCCGGCTTCTGTGGTGTTTTCGGCGCCCGGGTTCGTCCACGGGTGCTCGTGTCCGACGCCACCGGCCTGCTCAGCCCCGAGGCCCGCGAGGCCCTGTCGAAGGCGGTCAAGCAGGTGGCGGCCGACTGGTCGGAGCTCTTCAAGGCCGACCCGGTCGACCTCGTGCCGCGCATCGAGCTCTCCCGCGGCTTCGCCCCGGCCGCGCACGGCGAGGGTTTCCCCGTGATCGTGCACGCGGGCCCTGGTGCCACCGCCGGCGCCGAGATCGACGCGTTGCGCGGGCTCCTCGCGCCCGGAGGGACCCTGTTCGTAGTGGCGGCGCCCCGTGCTCACGACGTGGAGGCCGTGTCAGACGTCGAGGCCGCTGCGGCGCGGCGCCGGGTGGTGGTGTACCCGCCAGGGCTCAGCGACGACCTCGTCACGGCGCGCCTGTGGCAGTTCCTCGAGCGGCTGAAGCCGGGCACCTGCCTCGCGGGCTCCAAGATGGCGCGCACCCACGGCGGCGAGCCCTGGGCGGACTTCCTGGCGGGGGCGCCTGCGCAGGGGCTCGGTGGCTGCGTGCAAGCCGGCGTGGTTCGCGACGCCACCACGGGCGAGGTGCGGGCGGAACCGTTCTTCGTCGCGCCGGCCACCTGGCCGCGCCCCGTGGCGCCGCCGATGCCCTGGTCGTGTGTCACCAGCGAGCGCCTCCTCGTGCAGAGCGAGAACGCGGCGCACGACGAGGTCGGGCGGTCGGCCCAGGTCGATGCCGAGCGGGGCCTCGTCGACTGGATCGCCACCACCCGGGTGGAGGGGGAGGGCCACTCGCTTCAAGTTGCCGCGATCGACGGTGGCCGGGTGGGCGTGTTCACGCCGGAGTCGAGCGTGGCCGCGTCGCCGGCGTTGTACCGCTCGGTGCGCCAGCTCGCGATCGGGCAAGAGGCGCTCGTGCGCACAAGGGACTTCTCCCTCCCGACGGGCCTTTGTTTCCGGTTCACGCGCGAGTTGTCGCGCGTGAGGGAGACCGTGTCCGGCGTCTTCAGCACGGCGCACGGTCTGAACGCCGATCGCCGGCTGGTGGGCAACCCGGTGGACGTGCCCCCGTACACCCACGCCTTCACCGCGGCTTCGCTCTCGATCGACATTCGCACGCCCAGCGTCGCGTTGTCGCCCGAGGCCTCGCGCGCGCTTCTCAACGCGTGGCGGCTCGATCTCGAGGCAGCGTGCCTCGGCCTCGGCGAGGAGATCGACGCCGAGATGCTCGACGGCGAGGAAGGTGCCTCGCGGTGGTTGTTCTTCCGTCGTTTCGCCTCCGGGGAGTGGACGGAGCTCTCTGCGCTCCACCCCAACTCGGCCGACGAGCTGCGGGCACTCTTGGCCCGGCTGGGCAAGCGGCTGCGTGCCTGTCACTGCCTCGACGGCTGCGTGTTGTGTTGCGCGCGCCTCGGCGACGTGCCCGTGCTCTTGACGCTGCCTCGTGGTGGGCGCGTCGAGCCGGACATCGAGCCCAGCGCCCAGGGCTTCCGGGTGAGCCGTCGGGCGGCCGTCGACTGGCTCGTGGGCGTGGGCGTTCTGCCCGAGGTGAAGGTTCGCGACGCCGAGGAGCGCGACGTCAATCGTCTCGACCGGCTGCGGCGGCGGATCCTGGGGGAGCCCCCCGGTTGGACGGGCGGCTGGGTGACGCAGATGTTCGGGGCCCTGCAGGTGATCCCGCAGGCGCGGGTGGCGCCCATCACGTGGATGACCCCCGAGGAGTGCGCCGAGCGCCTCTCCGCCGGTTTCTACCGCTCCGGGCCGGAGCATGAGGTGCGGGTGCGTCCCCATGCTGACGACGACTGGGTGGCGGAGGTGATCGCCCACGAGTACACCCACAACTGGCAGTGGGAGGGGGGTCGCTTCGACGCTGGCCGGCATCGCACCGGCTCGCCGGGCAATGCCTACTACGAGGGCAAGCTGGTGATCGAGGGCCACGCCACTTGGGTGGACACGCAGTTCCGTATGTCGGTGGGCAACGAGCCAAGCTACCGTGCCGACGACGGACAGCAGTGGACCGAGTACAAGGCGGGTTACCTCGTCGTGGACTGGATCGCGCGCACCTACGGCGTGGCGGCGCTCTACACCTGGCTGGCGGGCCACAAGGAGCCGCGCCCGGTGCTGAGACTGGCGGGCGCGCCCTGGCCGCTCACGCTCGACCAGGCCATCGATCGTGCCGGTGTGCGCGAGCAGATCGTGGGGGCCGGCGGGGAGAGCGACGTGTTGTAGGTGTCCGACTTGGCCTTGGGGCGCCGTCTACCCGCCACGAGGTGAGGCGATGTTCTTCTGGGTGACGACAGCATGTTCTGACCAGGCTCCGAACCCCTGGAGTCCAGGGACGCTCCGGACGAGCCCGCTAG
>SXGT01438227.1_pt1 | contig 89586 bp, 66 predicted proteins | sample 3176221 | NCBI WGS metagenome assembly SXGT01 (sample SAMN11356862, study PRJNA531348) | freshwater metagenome | isolation source: freshwater sample F1-120 | place: China: Fuxian Lake, Yuxi | collected 2017-12-25 | reverse complement strand
GCAGGCTTGCGCCGTCGTTCACCTCCTTCGCCGTACCACCAGTACGTCTCAGTCGGTGAATCCCGGCGCTTCGCGCCGCGACGGCTCAGCCGTGCGTTCGCGGCGTTGACATCGCGCCATTCATGCATAATGCGGGCTAGGAATGGGGCTCGGCTTCGGCCTCGGCATACCGGCCATCCTTACCGGAGTCCTGCTCGGTGTCCTCTTGCGAAATAGACGCACAGCGCATGTAGTCGACATCTGTCATGTTCTGAACAATCGTTCGAGTCTCGGGTTGACGTCTCCTCCGCCCCCGGCGTAACCTCGCCGTTGGGCCAAATTTGCCCCACCGACCACGATTGTTCGGCTGACCGTTGACGTTCGCGGCACGTGAACTGTGCTGGATTCGAAGGGAGACGACGTGGCAACGCGAGACCTGCTGGCCGCCAGCCCAGACAATCCCGTGCGCGTCGGGCAGTACGACGTAACGGGCCTCATCGGCACGGGCGGGATGGGCGACGTCTACCGCGCCCACAGCGAGCACAGCGGCAAAGTCGCGCTCAAGACGTTGAGCAACGTCGTCCCCGAGCGCGTCCTCCTGTTCAAGAACGAGTTCCGCTATGTGGCGGACCTCGCGCACCGGAACCTCGTGCCGCTCTACGAGCTGAATCGCGACGGCGAGCTGTGGTTCTTCACCATGGAGCTCGTCGAGGGCGTCACGCTCCGCGAGTGGCTCTCGGTCCCGAGCTCGACGGCCGTCCCGCTGCATGACCAGACGACCATCCTGCGCGCCGTCATCCCCACGCCTGCGCCGGCAGGGCGGGACATGTCGACCGTCACGGCGGTCGCCTGCGATCTCGGGCGCTTCGGCGCGGCGGTGGGGCAACTGCTCGACGCGCTCGAGTACCTCCACCAACACGGCATCGTTCACCTGGACCTCAAGCCCAACAACGTGCTGGTCCGGCCGGACGGCCTGATCCAGCTGCTGGACTTCGGCGTGGCGAGCCGGGTCGGTCAGAGCGTGGTCGGCTACGGCCCCAACACGGTCGTCGGGACGCCGGCCTACATGTCCCCCGAGCAGTGGCGAGGCTTGCCGGCGACGCCGGCGTCGGACCTCTACTCGCTCGGCTGCCTGCTGTTCGAGCTGCTGACGGGGCAGCTGCCCTTCGACGCCGCGTCGGCTCAGGGAAGTGCGGCGCCACGTGTGGATGACCGCGTCATCGGCGTGCCGCTCGCGCTCGCGGACGTCTGTCATCGGCTGTTGGCCCGCGCGCCGAGCGATCGCGCCTCCATCGCGGAGGTCCGTGCAGCTCTGGGCCTCGAGCCCGCTCGCGCTTCGGCGGACGTCCTCCCGACAGCGCGCTTCGTGGGCCGGGCCCAGGAGCGCGAGGCGCTGCTCGGGGCCCTACGCCGCATCCGGGAGGGCGCGAGCGTCGTCGTCCAGGTGACCGGGCTCTCCGGCATGGGCAAGTCGTCGCTCCTGCGCAACTTCTTCGGCGAGCTGCGCAACCAGGCCGACGTGCTCGTGCTGCGCGGACGCTGTTACGAGCGCGAGTCCGTCCCGTACAAGGCCTTCGACGGCATGCTCGAGGAGCTGGCCGCACGCCTCTCGGTCAGCTCCGATGCAGAAGTCACGTCGGTGCTCCCCGTGTGGACCGCCGAGCTTGCGCAGGTCTTCCCCGTGCTGGCGCAGGTCCCCGCGGTCGCGGCCAGGCTGGCCAACGCCGAGCCGGTCTCCCCAGTCGAGAAGCGCCGGCGGGCGCAGGCGGCGCTGCGGCAGCTCTTCGCGAACCTGGCGACTCAGCGCCCACTCGCGCTCGAGATCGACGACCTCCAGTGGGTCGACTCCGATAGCGCAGCGCTCCTCCTCAAGATGCTCGAGGCCCCGCCGCCCCGCTTGCTGCTCGCGCTGTCGTTTCGGCCCAAGGAAGCGGCGCTCAACGCGGCGCTGACCCAGGTCCTTCAGCAGGTGTCCGGGCTCCCGGCCGGGCGTGTCACCGCAATCGACGTCGGCCCGCTGGGCGAGGCCGAGACCGCAGAGCTTGCGCACCAGACCCTGCGCGCGTTGGACCTGCCACAAGACCTCGTCCCGAGGATCGCGGCGGAGTCGGCGGGGATCCCGTTCTTCGTCGAGGAGCTCGCGCACTTCGTCGCGCAGCAGCGCCACGGGGGCGCCGCGAGTGGGACCGCACCGGTCACGCTGGCAACCGTGCTGGCCGAGCGGGTCCGCTCCCTGGCGGAGGCCGACCGCGCGCTCGTCGAGGTGCTGTCGGTGGCGAACAGCCCCATCTCGCTGGCCGTGGCCTTCCAGGCCGCCCGAATCGCGGACGGTGCGCTGCACTGCGTCTTCGAGCTACGTCGCGGGCACTTCATCCACAGCTTCGGCGTGCGCGCCGAGGATCCGCTCGAGATCTATCACGATCGCACCCGCGAGTCCGTGATCGCCTACCTGTCCGAGCAGCGTATCCGCGAGCACCACCTGAGCCTTGGACGCGCTCTGTCCGACCGCAACGTGGGCGAGGTGCTGGGACCGTGGGTCTTCGACGCAGTGCGCCACCTCGGGGCGGCGTCGGCCCTCATCGACGATCCGGCGGAGCGCTTGGCCGCAGCACGACTGCATCTCGCCGCGGGACGCATGGCGCGCCAGTCGGCGGCGTACTCGCTGGCGTTTCGTTGCTTCGAGGGCGGCCTCGCGCTGCTCGCCTCCGACGGGTGGGACGCCGAGTACGAGCTCTCCCTTGGCCTGCATTGCGGCGCAGCCGAGGCGGCCTACCTCAGCGCGGAGTGGGCGTCGATGGAGCAGCGCATCGCCGAGGTCAAGGCTCACGGCCGCACGCTCGCCGATCAGCTCCTCGTGTGGGAGGTCCAGATCGACGCCTGCGCGGGCCGGCACGCGTACCTCGCCGCGATCGAGGCGGGCCTGCAGGTCCTCGGCCTGCTCGGTGTCCACCTGCCCAGCGAGCCCGGACCGGCAGAGATTGGCGTGGCCTTTCAACAGGCGCTGGCGGGCTTGACCCGTATCGGCCCCGAGGGGTTGGCCGCCATGCCCGACACGCAGGACCCGCAGGTGCTGGCGGCGATGCGGATCCAGGTTCGCCTCAGCCCCGCGGCCTACTTCGCGCGGCCCGCGCTGCTGCCGATCATCGCATGCAACCTGATCACGACCTCCATCGAGCGCGGCCTCTCGACCGCCACACCGAACGCGCTGTCGCTGTTCGGCATCATCCTCAATACGGTGGACATGTTCCCCGTCTCGCATGTCTGGGGACAGCTCGCGATCCGGCTCATCGACCGCTGGGAGGACCGCAGCCTCGAGGCCGCGACGCGTCACGTCGTCTACAACCTCGTTTGCACCTGGATGCAGCCGCTGGCGGCCGTCCTGCCGTTCTCACGCGAGGTCTTCGACATCGGACGTCGCGCGGGTGACTTCGAGTACGCATCCTACGCAGCACACACGTATGTCTACCTGTCGATGTACGTGGGGAGGCCGCTCGCGCCCTTGCTCGAGGAGGCGCTCGCCCTCGGTGAGCAGATGCGCACACTGGGACAGATCAACGCGATCCACGTCCACGCGCCGTTCGAGCAGCTGCTCCGATGTCTGACCGGCGCGACGGCCTCTCCAGCGTGTCTCGATGATGACGGGTTCCGCGAGCAGGAGGCGCTGGCGACGGCCGAGGCGGAGGGCTCGCGCAGCGGCATCTTCATCGTGCGCAAGGGGATGGGCATGGCGCGCTACTACTTCGGCGGCGCCAAGGACGCCTCCGCCAATCTCGAGATCGCGCGCGCCTACCTGGACGCGGCGCCGTCGTGCTGGCTCATCCCCGTCTTCCACCAGTTTGCCGCGCTCGCCGGCTGCGCAGCGTGGGCCGACCTCGACGACCCTGAGCGGGCGGCACTGCGCCCCAAGCTCGAGCTCAGCCTGGCCGAACTCCGCAAGCTGGCCGCGCACGCCCCGATGAACTTCGCGCATCGCGTTAGCCTCGTGTCGGCGGAGCTGCGCCGCATCGACGGCGATCTCGCAGGGGCTCTGGTGCTGGTCAATCAGGCCATCACCCAGGCCCAGGAGTGCGCCTGGGTGAGCGACATCGCGCTCGCACATGAACTCGCCGAGCGCTGCCTGAGCGCTCTGGGGCGGCCCGTGGAGGCCAACGAGCGCCGGAGGGCTGCGCGGGACCTCTACGCCCGCTGGGGCGCAAACGCCAAGGTGCACCAGCTCGACGCCAGCGTTCGCTAGGCCCGGCCTTCATAAACTCCAGCCGCGTGTGCTCGACGGAATCCGCCGCACCCTCGCAAGGTCGTTGACCCGCGCTCCTGTCCCCCCCTATTGTGCGAGCGGCATGAGCCGCCTTCCTCGCCTCGTCCTTGCATCCATCGCCCTGCTCTCCTGCGCCGGTGAGCCGCCGGCCGGCCTCGCGACCACCGAGCGACGCGGTGGGCCCCGCGTCAAGTGGGACGTCTTCGCAAAGCCATTGCCCGACATTCCGCTGCCGAACGATGCAGCCACGCGTCTCGATGCGTCGTCTCCCACGGGCCGGAGGCTCAACGTCAGCGTCTCGGCGACGACGCGCTTCGAGCAGCGCATGCGCGCCAAGTTCGACCGGCTCGACGGCTTCGGCACCTATGGTCCCATCATGGTCCAGTTTACGCGACCCCTCGATGTCAAGGCGCTATGGGCGCGGCACAACGGTGGACCGTGGCCGCAGGGGGGTGTCCACCGCGACGACTTTCGCGACGATGCGGTCTTCGTGCTCAACGTCGACCCGCGCTGCAAGCGCTTTGGCGAGGAGGTCGCGGTCGACGTCGGCCGTGGTCGCTTCCCGGTCATCCACGACCGCCACAGCACCTTCATCCCGGACAAGGAGGCGCCGGGTGGCCAGCGCCTCGACGAGGGCGGCAACATCGGGTTCGAGAACGATCCGCTGGGTCACCTCAACAACCTGATGTTCGAAGAGCGAGACGAGGACCTCAACCATAACGGCCAGCTCGACGCCGGAGAGGACACGGACTTCGATGGCCACCTCGACCGGCCCAACTTCATGGAGCCGGGGGCGTGCGCGTCCCTGACCCCGGGCTCGACCGACTACGACCGCTGCGTGGCCGACCAGCTGCTGACCTTCTATGACCGCGAGGATGACACGCTCATTCTGCGTCCCGTCTGGCCGCTCGAGGAGCGGTGCACCTACGCGGTCGTGCTCACGAAGCGGCTCGTGGGCGAGGACGGGCTGCCTGTCGAGTCCCCCTTCGAGGGCACGAACCACACGAGCCAGACGGTCGCGCTTGCGCCGCTCGCCGACCTGCTGCCGCGGTATGGGCTCACGACGGCAGACGTCGCGTTCGCCTGGACCTACACCACCGGCTCCATGACCGCGGACCTCCGGCGGCTCGAATCGGGCCTGCGCGGGACCGGGCCGTTCGCGCGCCTGGCGAGCGAGTTCCCCGTCGAGTCCCTGCGGTTCGAGAAGCTCTACGACACCGCCTCGAACGGCACGTCGATGGAGCCGGGCGGTTGCGCGGCGCTGACCATGACTACGGTGTGGTCGGTCGTCATCGACGAGTGGGACCCGAACATGTGCGCCATCGAGGCCGAGTACGCCTCCATCGGCGGCCTGTTCTGGGGCTCCTATCGTGCGCCGAACCTGATGGTCGACAAGAATGGCACGAAGACCGGCGCCTACGATGGCGACGACGACGAGAGCTGGGATCTCGACCCCGAGCGAGGTACGGCGACCTATGGCACGTCGAAGGTCACCTTCTGGTGCGCCGTCCCCAAGGCGCTCGACACGAGCTGTTCCTCCGGAAACCCGGAAGGGCGGCCGTTCTGTGCGCCGTTTCCGGTCATCGTCTACGCCCACGGCTACACCGGCAGCCGGGTCGGCATGCAGGACTTCATGGGCCGGACGACCGCGATGGGCTTTGCCGCGTGTGCCATTGACGCCTACGGCCACGGCAAGAACCGCGTGCTCGACGACGGACAGAGCGCCGCGCAGTACGAGGGTTTCCTCTCGGTGTTCGGTACCGAGAACATCCGCGACATGCTGATCGTGGGGCGCGATCGCGACCTGAACAACGATGGGCTCGCCGACCCCGGCGGTGACTTCTGGACCGCCGACCTCTTCCACACGCGCGACATGGTGCGCCAGTCAGCGCTCGAGCAGATGCAGTTTGCGCGCATCCTGCGCAGCCTCGATGGGCGCTCGGACGGGCGCGGTGGCGTGCTCGGCGACGCCAACGGCGACGGCAAGCCCGAGCTCGGCGGACCGCAGAACGCCATCTCCATGTGGGGCATCTCCCTTGGCGGCATCGTCGCCGGTGTCGCGAAGGGCGCCGTCACCGACTATGACGCCGTCTCCCCCAACGCCGGGAGCGCTGGGCTCACCGACGTCGGCGTGCGCTCGCGGCAGGCCGGCGTCCCGGAGGCGGTGCTTCTGCCGATCATGGGGCCGTTCATCTTCGGCCAGGTCGCGACCGACGATCATCAGCGCCCCAAGCCCCTGGGCGACACGGAGCTCTGGGTTCGGCCGAATGACGTCGGCGAGAGTCGCAAGCTCACCCTCGGCACCATTCGTGGCGTCCACCCGGGCGATCGCGTCGAGCTACACAACCTCGACAAGAACCTGACCGCCACCGTCGTCGTCAACGCGCGCGGGAGCTTTCGCGTGGCCGTCCCCGCCGACGCGCTCGGTCCTATCGAGCGCCGTCCACTGCTCGAGCTCGTCGGCGCCCAGGTCGGCCCGGTCGAGGCCAAGGATGTCACCAAGCTCGGCGACCGGCTCAAGCTCGTGTTCTACGAAGGCCAGAGCACGAGCGTTCGGCTCGTCGTCGAGAACTTCCCTCAAGCGCTCACGTTTCAGGGCACGACCTATCCCAAGGGCGCGCCGCTCGTGGCGCTCCAGGATGGCCTGGGCTATGGGCGGAACTCGCCCAAGCTGCGCCGCTTCATCGGCATCGCGCAGCACGCGCTCGACCCGGCCGATCCCGCCATCTGGTCGGCGGTCATCCACGAGGACCACCCCAATCGGTCACTGGTGATGCCCACGGCCGGCGACATGAACGTGCCGGTGAACACCGCCATCTCCGAGGGGCGCATCACGGGCGCGCTGGGCTCGTGGCGCAGAGATCCGAGCATCGGCGCCGAGTGGGGCTGGCGCAAGCTCTTCGAGCCGGACCCGCGGTACGGTCACTCGCAGGACCACGAGCTCGTCTCGCGCTACGTCTACGAGTCGATTGAGCGGCTGGAGCGCTACCGCACGACGCACCCCACGCTCCCGTACGCCAAGGTCCTCTACGATATCGACGATCTGTCCGATGGCGCCTCGTCCTGGTCGTGCATCAACGGCCGCGGCTCCGGCAAGGACGATGAGTGGGACAGCTTCGATTGTGCGCCAGAGCTATCGAAGAAGCCCGGCAAGGAGCACTTCTTCCCCGTCCCGAATGGCGGTCCTGGCAAGGGTCTTCGCGCGACCATCCAGCACGCGGACGGTACGCACGACGCGATGCGGATCCCCATGCTGCGTCCCCAGGGCCAGCACGGTATCTACAACGCCCAGCCGTTTCGGACCTTCGACATGGACGCCTGGGCGGTCAACTACACGCTCCGGTTCCTGGGCACGCGGGGCCGTTCTGCCAACGACGTCGCCGGGTGCGACTGCTCGACGCCCGCCGTCTCCAAATGGTCGCTCGCGGGCAGCGCGACCTTTCCCGGGCTCGGTCGCGAGTGCACGCCAGCGGACCTCAACGTCTGCTCGCCGGAGTGCGCGGCCGCGTGGGGGCTGCGGCTGTCGAGCGACGTCGTGAGCTGCCAGTAGCCATGGGGGGAGCGCCCATGCCCGTCGCGTTCACACGCATCACCGACCTGCTCTGGGTGCACCAGTGGCTCGATCACGCCGTAGAGCGCGTGTGCTGGGCGCTGCTCCTGGGAGACGTCGAGTCCGCGGAGGCGTGGCGCCAGCATCTCGACGCCGTGCTGCGATGGCACCTGCACGGCGAGAACCGCGTGCTGCTCCCCGAGTACGTCGCGCGGGTGACCTCGCCGCCTCCGTTTGGCGCGGCCGACATCATCTTTGACGAGCACTGTCGCTTCGAGGTCGCGCTCGACGGCCTCTGGAGCGGCGTGACCGAGCCCGTGGGCGCCCTCCGCCGCGTGCGCGCGCTCGCCGGAGCGCTCGAGCACCACGACGCGCGCGAGGCCCAGTCGCTCAAGCCCTTGCTCGAGCCGTGCCTCTCGCCGCGTGAGACGCGCGAGGTGCTGGACGCCATGACCGTCGGGTGGCCGGCGTCGCTCGACGCGCTCCCGACCGAGCCCGTCGCGACCGAGGTGGTGCCCATCGCGGCGCATCCCGCCCTGGCGACGGACTTTGCCGGCTGGATCGTGCAGCTCCAGAGCGCCGTCGTAGCGCGCGATGACGCCCAGGCGCTGCGCACGCTGGCGGCCTTCGATGCGACGCTGGCCGCCGCTGAGGCGTCGCTCCCGCCGGCGGATGCGCGCCTGCGCGAGGGGCAGCGGCGCAAGGTTTGCGCACTGGTGGAGGACGTCGCGGACCTCCTGACGCGTTCGGCTGACTTGACAGCGCGCGTTCGGGCCTTCGACCGGCTGGAGACGCTGCGTCGGCTCTGGTCGAATGTCCTCCGCGGGCCTTGAGGCCGCCTGCCGAGGGTCGCGCCGAAGACGCTCACCTTGTACTACGTGGCGTTCGTGGACCGACACGGCGCCCGAAGAATCATCAGCCTACGCAAGGCAACCCGCCGGGAGGCAATGCACTATGTCGAATCCAACTAGCCCAAAGAACATCACGCTTCCATCCAAAGACGAAGACGCTGCCATCGTGGCCGCCGCGAACGCTGACCCGGACGCGCAGCCCCTGACCGACCAGCAGCTGGCGGCGATGATTCCGATGCGCTCGCTTCGCGGTCGGCCGCGCTCGACCTCAAAGAAGTTGCTTGTATCGGTGCGCTTCAGCCCGGAGGTCATCGCGTGGTTCAGGTCGACGGGCGACGGCTGGCAGTCGCGCATGGACGGCGTCCTGAGAGAATATGTGGCAAGGCACTCGCACTGAACTCGGCAGCCATTCGACGGGCGCGTCACGGAACTGACACAATGGCGCGCGATGATCGCTACCTGGAGGTTCCATGCCTGAAGCACACGGGTTCGTCGAAACTTGCGACACCATCGAGACCCCCCACCTGCTGCGACCCGTGTCCCCGACCACGTCATGGCGCTCGTGCGCGCTCGTGCCGAGCAGCTTCGGGAGGCGCTAGAGTCGGCCCCGGCCGACGCCGTCGCAGTGCATCGAGCGCGCGTCGCTTGCCGGCGGCTTCGGGCCGTCTTCGGCGTGCTGTCCGAGCTCTCGGGGAAGCGCGCCCGAGAGTCGCAGACGGAGCCGCTGTCGATCATTCGGCGGCGCTTCGGGCGCATCCGAGAGCTCGACGTGCACCAGGCGGGACTGGAGCGGTTGCACGCGACCAGCGACACGCCGATCGAGCAGGCTGCAATCGAGCACGCGATGGAGTACGTCGCGCGGAGGCGGCGCGCCGCGGAGAGACGCGTGGGACGCCTCCAGTCGCCATCCGGTGCGCGGCTCGAGGCCGGGGCGCGCAAGGCGCTCGAGATCGCGTGGCGAGGAAAGAAAGCTGGCGAGCGCGCCCTGGCGGTCGTCGCGCGGCGTCTCGACGCGGTGGCGTCGCGGCTCCCGTGCCTGGCCGAGGAGGCGACCGTCGAGGCGGAGCTACACGCGCTTCGAATCGACGTGAAGCGGCTCCGCTACGCGCTCGAGCTGCTCGAGCCGGCCCTGGGTGGCACGTGGCCCGGGCTCATCGAGCACACGATCGCCCTGCAGGACGCCCTCGGGGACTGGCACGACCTAGCGCTGCTCGAGGCCCTCCTCCAGCGTCAGCTCGACCGCCTCACGCGCCGTCAGCGGGCCGTGCTCTCGGACGCGCTCGCCCAAGCCGTCGCCAGGGTCGGTGCCGCGCGTGTCGCCGCGAGGCGGCGTCTCGCCGCCGCCGCCAGCTCCGATGGCCCGTTCAGCACAGCGCCAGGCCAGACCGAGGCGAGCGTCGAGAGCCAGGCACCTGCGGAGGTCACGGCTGCTGCCGCGGACGCGCCGGTCGAGGCCCCGCCGGTCGCGCCGACGCGGAGACGGTCGCCGCGTCGTACCGTTGAGGAGGCACCCGAGGGCTCGGCCTGAGGCGCGCTGACGCGCGGACTGGCGGAACGCTTCCAGACGCCCCGCGCGGATCTTGCCGTACGTCGCGCTCACGACTCGCCACGCCGAGGAATTGGAGAGGCTGCATGGGCTCGCCGTCACGTCCGATGTCGACTCGGCCAGCGGGTATACGGTCGTCGACGTCGACTCGAGCGTGACGCTCTCATCGATTGCGATGCTGGCCTTCACTGACGACATTGCGACCGACCTGACGCTTCCGGGTGGCGCTGTGGTCACGGTCATTCCGACTGCGCTGCTCGCGCTTCTCGAGGTCGCCGAGGACCGCGAGGACGAGGCCCGCCTGCCGGCTGTGCTTGCGGAGATCGCGGCCGAGCGGGCTCGGGGCGTCGAACCCGTCCCATGGGATTCAGTCAAGGCCGAGCTCGGCATCCGGTAGTGGTCCCGGATGGCGTATTCCCTCGCGCACCACGCGGCGATGTCTACTCGTACACGACCACGCGCGCCGTGAACGCCCGGCCGCGATGGGTCCCCGAGAGCGGGACCACGCGCTGGGAGCCGTCGTTCGGCAGCCACCAGATGGGCCCGTAGTGCGTCCCCACGTAGAGGTCGCCGTTCTTCGCGCCGCCGACCGCGGCGACCGAGCCCGGGACCTCGGGTGACTCGCGAATCGTGGCGCCCGTCTCGTCGACGACGCGGACGAAGCCGCGAATGCGGTGGATGTCCGGGATCAGCACCGCGACCAGCGCGCGGCCGTCGCCGCCGCGCCGGAGGTCGATGGGCACGGCCTTTGGGGGCAGCGGGTCTTTGAGAAACGGCTCCGGCAGCGGCTGCTTGTCCTGCTCGCCGTGGCCGACGAGCCCGACGCGCCAGATCACCGGGTCCCTCATGGGCCGAGGGCGAACGAGGACCGCGGCCGACTCCGCGCCCGGGAGGGCGTACACCCCCATGCCCGCGAACGGGCAGCTCGCGTAGAAGCGGCGTTCTACGTCTGGCCGGCGGCGGAGGGTTACCAGAGGCTGGCTGCCCGTGGCCACGGCGGCGATGGTTGATCGCGACGTGCCGAAGAGACACCGATGGCACCCCTTGTTGACCGTCGTCGTGGTCCCCCCCTGCCCATCGTCGTCGGTCGTGGCTCGCACCTCCTCCACGTTCTTGGCACAGTCCAACCTGTCGCAGTCGGTATAGTGGCAGTAGCCATTATCAATGTACGGAAAGTCGATTTCCCATTCGCCATTCAACACACTCCTGCGTACGATACCCGCCACGCCATCAAACCAGACGGTGCACTCCGCGGTCGAGCACTCGAAGTCCGAGATGTAGTTGTTCGTATAGTGACGTGCGTTCTGCCAGCTCTCGTAGGTAATGAGGGGCTGGACGGCTCCATCGGGTGTCCGGATCACCGGCCCGTACTTGTCGGGCCACTCCTGGCCTGAGTGTCGTGTGCTCGCCCAGCGGGGCGCTGGCTCGCCCGGAGCCATGGGGAACGTGAGGATCAGGGTATGCTCGCCCTCCGGATTCTCTCCGAGCGTTGGCTCCGTCGGGCACGGCACGACCGGACCGAGATCCTCGGGTTCGGTTGGCGACTCCTTGCGGCACCCCGCGCCAACGGCCGCCAAGGCGACCAGCAGCGTCGCCCGCCTGAACAGGCCGATCATGGCCGTGCGCGCAGCACGCCGCGCGTGGGCGGATCGAGGATCACGACCCGAAAGCGCGCGTCGGGCGCGAAGTCCCCACCAGGTCCTGCCGCGATAGCGTCATCCAGGCGGATCGTCCGGCGCACGACATCGACGTTGAGCACCACCCGATGCCAGTGACCTGGGCCGAGCCCTGAGTTGGTGTTGTTCCCTTTGGCCGCGGCGACAGCACCGCTCATCGGCACGATGCACACATTGTCTCCAGGAGCGACGCGGCCCGATTGGTCGGCGTGCAGCGCCGCCCTCTGGTCTTCCGGGAATAGGGTCACCTCTGGCGAGAACACGCTGGGCAACGCCAACAGGTCGCGGCGGCCGCCGGTGCCCGGCTCGGCCCAGACGCAGCCGACCAGACTCGCAGCCACGAACTCCGTGCACCAGAAGCCATTGTTGCAGGCCGCCGCGGCGCTGATCTCCGCGGGTGGAAGCTTGGCCGGACGTGCGTGGACGTCCTCGACGATCTCGCTGCACGCGACCTGCTGTAGGACCCAGTGTTCAGGTAGGGCAGGGGTCTCGTTGAGGGGGAGCATCGGCTTTCCGGCTCCTTCCCGGTACCCGGCCGTGCGGACGATCGCCCGGTCGCCCTGTCGCCAACGCACGAACGAACTCGTCATCGAGCCAATGCTCTTTTCGATCGATGCGAGCTGGTTGCCGAGCAGGACCACCTGCTGAGTCCGATTCTCGTCGATAGCCGTCATCGCCGAGCCTCCCCGATCTCCCACCTGATCGTAGTCGCTGACCTGCTTCGGCACGTCGCCTGACTTGGGCCGGGAGACCGTCCGGGGACCCAGACCAGACACCATCACATCGTCGATCTCCAGGAGCCCAAGCTTGCCGACGTCCTTGGTCAGTGCTTCGCGAACCAGAACCGGTCGCTGGCTCGTTGCGACGCGGCCCGTGACGCCTCGCATGACGAGGGCAAGGTCTGCGCTCCAGAGTTCGACCTCCACGATGGTTGCGCTCGTGGCGTGCGTCTTGGGCGGGTCCTCGTCCTCCGGGACCGCGTGCCCCAGCCCATCGCGGACGGACAGCCAGGTCGTCACGTCCAGGTGGACGTCCTCGACGACCACGTTCATGGCCCCGGCCTCGTGGAGCCGCAGGAGCCCGGCACCGAAGAACTGGCTCGCTTCCGCGTACGGCCCGACAGCGACGTGGCCAGCGACCCAGGCCGGCAAGGCGCTGCTCCAGTGCAGTCCCACGAAGCTGGCCGGAAGCTCGCTCCCCCCGGGTCTCGGACGGCCCCCGCCAATCCGGGTCTCGGCCGACCTCAGTTCCAGTGGCCCGTGCCAGGTCGGCGGCTTCTCCGGCGAAATCGGCGCCAGCGTCGCCTCGGGCACCGGCCCCATGTCACCGCAGCTGATGCAGGACAACGGTCGCTCGTCGACCAGCGGCTGCCCCTCGCTGCCCGCGACGAGCGTAAACGCATAGCCGCCCACACCCACGATCGTGACGTCCTCGACGTGAAGGTTCGTTGCGCCGCGCAGGAACAACACGGCATCGGAGCGGCAGAGGCCAATCAAGCAGCGCTCCAGGCGAAAGCCGAGGTCGATTCCCGCGCGCCAGACCACCAGGTGACGCGCCATGTGCCAAGGACGGAACTCGGGCTCGTCGGTGCCCGGCTCTGGCCGGTCGCCGTAGATGCTCGTGTCGACGGCACTGCGCCGGACGAACCCCAGGAGCGCCAGGTCGGCGATGCCGCCGATGGACGCGTTCGGGGGCGGCTCGCCACCTCCAGTGAAGCGGGTGGCGATGAGGACGTCTTCGCCGCGTGCCGGCGGAGTTGGCCCGGGTCGTGCGTACACGAGGAACGTCGCCGCCGGGCCGTCGCCCACGAGGTGCACGCGCCCGTTCCAGCACAGCGCTCGAATAGGATAGGTCCCTGCGGGAATGTAGAGAGCGCAGGGATACTGCGCCTCTGCGCCGTTCACACGGCTCGTGAGGTCGTCCAGCGCCCGTTGAAAGGCCGGAGTCAGGTCCTGGTCGTAGGTCCCGTTTCGAATCGCGGAGTGCAACGCATCGTCGATGTAGCGCAACACGTTGACCATCACCACGTAGCCGAGCGTGTCGACGAAGCCCGTCACGGCCTCGACGCCATAGGTGTCCTCGATCACGTCGCGGTCTCGCAAATTTGGCACGCGGCCCTCCTTCCGTCAGGGGATCACATCCACGATCTTCGTGGCGTTGACGCACGCCAGATAGGTCACGCTGCCGTCGTCTTCGATGCGGTAGAGGCCTCTTTCTCGATGTGGGGGCGTACCGGCGACCCGTTCGCCAACGAGGAAACGGCGACCGTCGCTCACAACGGCTACGTCATTGACCCGATGCACGGTCGTCGAAGGCACCCTCCACAGCTTGTCGATGTCTCCAGGCTCCGTGATGCGGAGCAGCAGGAAGTCTCCGGAGGCGGACTCGTCGGCGAGAAGATGCGTATGTCCGTCCTTGGCGACGGCCAGCGCGTTCAGACGCACCCAGGTGTCCTTCGGGAGTGCGACGGGCGCAAGCTCCGTGAAGGTACACTGCTTGTCCACATCCCAGCGGCGCAACGCAGGGTAGCCCTTCAACGGCTCACCTGGCGGCGGCCTCGGCGCGTCGAAGCCAAAGTAGACGCGGGCAGTCAGGGTCAGAGGCTGGATCTCCATCCCAGAGAACCACGGGTAGGGCCACTGTGACTCCGACAGGACCGCAGGCAGGTCACAGTCGCGATCCGCAAATAGGTCGCGAGCATTGAAGTCGAAGCGAACCATGGTTATTCGGCTTGGCACACCCGTGCCGGCCGTCGTGAGCGGTGTGGTCGCGCACCACGTGCCCTGGATTGCCACGTCTCGCGCAAGTACCCAGTATGACTCATGGGGAATCGTACACGCTGGGCTCGGCTTCTGGTTCAGACCGAACGGCACCCCCGTCCAGGGTTGGCCACCCGGGAGCCCGATCCCTGGCCAAGTCATTGCCGAAGTGGAGGTTCTGTCGTCGCTTCCGACATAGAGATCGCCGAATGCCGTCCACAGCAAAAGCTCTCGCTTTGGTTCCCACAGCAGTGCCCCCGCCGAATAATCAATTCCAGTGTATATTGTTTGAGATTTTAGAGTCGACAATGAAACGACTGTGGTCGCTTGTTGATCATCACAGCAATAGAGTTCCTCGAGTCCGCTGCTGAACAGAAGCAGCGATGGTCCGTCGGAAGCTGGGCTGCTGCCCGATTGCAGTCCGCCGGACTGTGACCCGAGCGGGCTCGCTACCGGCCCGCGTGCGCGTGGCTCGAGCGCACACGAGGGCACAGACCACGGGACGGCGCACACTGTGAGCAACCACACCCACATGTTCGACCGCAAGGAATCATTACACGTTCGATGGCTAGAAAAGCACACGGAGCACCCGTGGCGCATTCATCGCGATCGACGGCATGAGTTTGGTTGGCGACACAAGATCCGATGTCACATGAATCCGCTCGGTGGGGCGCGCGGTGAGACTGAGTTGGCCAGGCTGTGTGAGTACATCGACAACGCACACCTCAATTTTCCCCGAAGCCGCCAGGAGCGCCATGCCCCCGAGTGTAACCAAGTCGCCAGGCGCCGGCGGCCATGGTGCGCCGCCATCAGAACCGGAGACGTTCATTGCAGTAACCGTGTCCGGCAAACCGAAGCGGACGAGGGTGACTGCGAGCGCCTTCGCGGGCTCAGGACTCTTGGTTTCCGACACGTGTAGGCTTGCGTTCGTACCGGCGACGGCGGAGATGGTCGGTCCGCTTCCCCCGGCCAGGTTCGGAAATGAGAAATTCCCATTCCGCTGGCCATCGACGGAAAGCAGCACTTCCGGGGGCTTGGGGTACTCCCAGCCGTTGGCCTTCGGGTCCTCGATAACCCAGGCAACCGGGTTGTTTGGGCCCTTCTTCCATGCCCACGGGTTCCAGAGCACGTCCATGTGTCGGACGCGTCGAAGACCTTTGGCGTCGTCCGCAGGACCTCCCATGTAGGTCTGCATCTGAGCCAGATCCGCCGACTGGAAGATGCGCCCCTGGAGCAACCACGGCCATTCATTCGGCGGTCCGCAGACGATGAAGCCGGCGCCATCGGCGGGGACGATGATAGCGGCGACGTCCGGGTCGGTCTTGGGTCCGGGCAAGGCGTCGGAGAGTGGCGTTGCCGCACCGGACGCGCCCATCGCACCCACAGGCCGACGCAGGGCGCCGCGGCGCAGTAGCGGCAGATTCTGCACCGCGAGATCGAAGCCGACGCACGTGGACCGCGACGTGCCCTCGGGCTCCGAACCGACCCAGGTCACGCAATCGAATCGGCTGACGCGGCCCGTGATGCCCTCGAGTCGGACAGACAGTGGGAAGTTGTGTCGCTGTGCGATGAGCTCGCCCGAGCCCGCGAGGCGCGTGGTGACGTCGAGCTGGGCGTGCCGCATGAAGACACTTGCGGTGCCGAGGTTCTGAAACTCGACCAGCCCCATCCCATGAAAGAGCGGAAGATTCCATTTCTTATCGTAGGCGAGTTGCTTCGAGAGCTCCTCCTCGGGATCGATTCGATGGAGCAGGTGTCCATAGTCGATTGACGTCAGGTCACTAAGTGCCGTGTGGTTGACGCGCCAGCTGAACGAGTCGAAGCGGACCCGGGCAGGCCGCGTGCCTGGTGACGTGCTGACGACGAACCCGCCGACGCCCTCGCATTCCACCGCGTCGAGTGCCACGGCCTCACAGCCGCCATCGAGCCGGACTGCGTGACTCGCCGCGTTGGCAAGCCAGCAGTCGGCGATGCGAAAGGCGCCTCGGCGCGCGCTGGTCACCCGCACCAGGTGGTCGGGCCGATTGGCGCCGGTGGCGCCAAGAAGCGACAGGTGACGCACGCCGCCCAGCGGCAGTGTCTCAAAGAGCTGTGCGTCGTCCAGTGCGTTGAAATCGCTCACGTTGGGCTCGTCCACCACAATCAAGCTGGAGCCAGGCGTTGTCGGCACGTAGTGGCGAAACTGGCTGCCGTCCGGCGGAATCCAGAGCAGGATCGTTCCGCGGCGACAGGCGCCCTCCAAGCGCACGACCCCGCGGGTGTTGAGCCCCCTCGTGCAGAACAAACCCTCGGGGGGCGCGACCGTGGGCGCCTCCGGGCGGCGTCCGCGACCGAGCAGCTGCGGAGATGTCGCGGCCTCCTCCCACGGGACCGAGGCCGCCGCGTCAATGGCCGCCTGCAGATACTCCGTCAGATCCTCGACGATGGCCTCCCCGCCGGCACACGCGGGCCACTGATACGTGAGAATCTGGGCCCACAACCGCTTGGGAATGAAGCGCATCCCGTTCAGGCGATTCGCTCGACGGTAGGCCCACGCCGGAAATATGTCTGGCGGCGGAGCGCCGGCGGATTGGAACGTCTCGGAGCTGAATGGTCCGGCCATCAGTCAACCTTGTCCAGGAACCAAGGCTTGGGCTTGATCGGCTGAATGGTGGCTGTGCCGTTGCCTCCAGGGATGGCCGCATCGAATTTCAGGCGGAGGCGGCCCGTCCTGCCACTGGCGGCGATGATGGTAGCCCGCAGCGGGGTGGCGCTGTCCCCCGGCAGGACATGGACTCGAAGTCCCGGATGCAGACGCCACATCGCCTGCCGGTGGTTCCCATCGACGTAGTACACATGAGTGGCGCCGCGCGGAAAGTAGAGGACGACCGTTGGTCCACCCAGGCGCAAACGAACTGCGGGCGGGAGCGCATCGAGCCCCGCAACCAGTTCATTTACGGCGGCCTGGACCGACCTGGCGACGGTGCCGCGGTCGGTCTGAGTGAAGTTCTGAAGGAAGCCGGACCTAACCTTGCCGCGCAGCGCCTGAGACTCGATCCACCGCATCACGTTGAACTTGTACCGCTTCAGCCGGGCTGTGGGAACCCCCGATGGCCCGGGCGTGTCCAGATCCGAATCTGTGTACAGCATTCTTGTGATCATCGAGTCGTTTCGTCTCCCCGTAGGGTCTGGATCCGTTGGTTGCTACGCCGGGTTCCTGGCGATCACGTGGGATTCGAAGTTCAGCCAGCACGAGGCAGCCGAGCTGCCGCCGGTGCCGGCGGTGAACTCGAACCACGGGATGACGTAGCGTGATGCGGGCGCGACCGCACCCTCTGGCGGCGAGTCGCTGAACCACAAGCCGCTGTTGGCCGTGGCCACGAGACGGTGATAGTGAGGCAGCTCCTGAGCCCCCGTCCCCTCGATGATGACGCCGCCGTCATCGAGATCCGTCACGGGACCATTGGAACTGCCGGTGACTGTGCCGTTGTTGAGCAGATTGAGCGACCCGTCGTCATTGAGCCGCAGCTGGTCCGTCGTACCGACCCGGTACCGAATCGTGACGTTCCCGATGCCGGTCACCGAGACGATGAGCGTCGTGAGGTCGACGGTCGCGTAGTTCAGAAGGTCCGGGATGCGCTCGGCAGGCGGCGCCCACCGATAGACCTCGCCCGCCGCGAGTGCCGGGACGTAGAGCTGAAAGCGCGCCGTGCTCCAGATGACCGTTGCTAGTGCCATGACTGCCTCTATTGTCGGCGACCCGCCAGGGCCGCGGTTGAAACGTCCACGGGGGCGCGCCTATCGCGCCACCAAGGTGATCTCGTGAGCCAGGTCGAAGCTGCCACCGCCCGCCGGAGGCGTGTACTCGATGAACGCGGCCACGATGCGCGAGACCGGCGGGACGCCTGACCCGGGCACTTGACTGCGCCAGTCCTTGGGCACGACGAACTCGCGCGTCGAGGTGACGCCTGTTGTGGCCGACGAGAACTCGTAGCGAAAGATCGACGTCCATGGCCCCTGGCCGGTGGTGTCGGTCGTGAGTCCGGTGATCAGCGCGCCGGCGGCGTCGTAGCGCAAGACGTCGGTGGTGATGACGCCGAGCGCCAGCTCCGCTCCCGTTCCCGTCGTGAACGCCATGCTCGCGATGCGGGTCATGAAGTCGAAGGTGCTAGCCTCGCCGACCTCGACGGCCTCGGCATCGAGCACCAGCCGGACCACGTCGCTCCCGACCGAGGTCTCAGTGATGCGTCTCATGTGCTTCAGCGTGTAAAATGCCATGGTCGGGTCCTCCCTGGTCCTGCCGTTGCGCGCGTGGTCAGCGGGCGATCACCGTGAGTTCGTGTGCCCAGCTGAACTCGTAGGTGCCCACCGTCGAGGGCGTCTCGATCAGGGCCCAGCCCGTCAGGTAGCGCGCCAGGGGCGGGTTGCCGGTCGGCGCGCTGCTGTCCTGGGTGTTGATGCTCCAGTCCCGCTGCACGCTCACGCGACGGTGGAAGACCGGAAACGTAGTGGGCACCGCGAACTGGCCGGCAGGCGGCGTCGAGAGGTCCACGTACTTGACCGAGAGCAGGTCCTCGACCGGGCCGTTGTGCAGGATGGGGTCCATCAGCTCGTCGCCCGACGCGTCGCGGCGGACCGTGTCAAAGGTCGAGGCGCCGAAGTGGATGGACGCGCCGGAGTTGGCCGAGGGACCGGTGATGCTGAGCGTGACGACGTGAAGCAACACGCTCGCAGAGCTCATGTTGAGCAGGTCGAGCAGTGGCTTGTCCGCGGCGGACGCGCCCGCGCCCAGGTCGATCCCGGTGTGGGTGTCCTCAGGCAGTTGATTTCTGACGACGCCTCTGCCGCATGCGATTTCGCTGAAGGCGTGGCGCTGGGCCCGCGCGGCCCGCCTCGTGTATGCTCGCGCCACCATGAAAGCCGCGTCCGCCTGCCTGCTCCTCCTCGCCCTCGCGTGCGCCCCGGCCTCGACGTCGACGCCTCCGCCGGTCACCTCGGACACCCAAGACGGCCTGGACCTGGTCACTGCCGCGGACCTCCCAATCACTCCCGAGACGCCCGACCACGGGCCCGACGTGGCGCCATTACCCAAGCCCATCGCGCCGCTCCACGAGCCCACACCGCGCGTCATCGCCACCTGGCGCGTCGCGACGCTCCCGTTTGCCGCGACGTCCGATCCGGTGCTCGACGCCATCGAGACGCTCGCCTTCACGTGGCCGGCCGACGCCGCGCACGGGCTCGCGTGGTCCGACGTCGCGCCCAAGGACACCGGCGAGATCAAGGGCCCGTTTGCCGGCGCGGCCTTGTGGGCGGTGACCCGGATTACGACCCCCGAGCCCACCAACCTGCTCGTTCGCGCGGACGCGGTGATGACGCTCTTCCTGAACGGCGCGCGCCAGCCGGGGGACGTGTATCAGTCGGGCAAGCACCGTCTGCCGCTGCGCACGCGGGCGGGCGAGAACCTCCTGATCGTGCGTGGCTATGGCAGCCAGCGGACGCCGAGCGTCGCGCTGTGGACGACGCCCGACGCGGTCGCCTTCAACTTCGCCGATGCGACCTTGCCTGACCTCGTCGCTGGCGACCTCGCCGACCAATGGATTGGCGTGCCCGTGCTTCACTTCGACGAGTCCGCGGCGCTCCCGGTGACCGCGACCGTCGTCGAGTCCACGGCCGCCGAAGCCACGACGACGACGCTCCCCGCCCTCCCTGGGGGCGCGGTGACCCAGGTCGCGTTTCGCATCCGACCGCGCCCCGGGCTGACGGCGGGAGGCACCGAGACGGTGACCCTGTACCTCGAGTCGCCCGCGTGGCCCGAGGCCTACGAGCGCACCGTCGACCTGCCCGTGCTCGAGCCCACCGCGGCGGGTCCGTTCCGGCGCACGTTCCGGTCGGACGTGGACGCCTCGGTGCAGTACTACGCCGTCCGTCCGCCGCCGAACGTGGACCCGACCAAGGCCTATGGCCTCGTGCTCTCGCTCCACGGCGCCGGGGTCGAGGGCTCGGGTCAAGCCGCCGCCTACGCGCAGCACGAGCGGTCCTATGTCGTCGCGGCCACGAACCGGCGCCCGTTCGGCTTCGACTGGGAGGTGTGGGGTCGCCTCGACGCGCTCGAGGTGCTCGATCGGGCCTCCGCGGCGTTGCCCATCGACCCGACGCGCGTCTATCTCGGCGGCCACTCCATGGGCGGACACGGCACGTGGCAGGTCGGCACGCTGTTCCCCGGTCGTTTTGCAGTCATCGGCCCGAGCGCGGGCTGGATCTCGTTTTACACCTATGGCGGTCAGACGAAGCCGGCGCCGACCTCGCCCTTCGGCTGGGCCGCGCGTTCGAGTGACACCCTGCGCTACGTGACCAACCTCAAGAAGCGCGGCGTCTACATCATCCACGGCGTTGCCGACGACAACGTCCCCGTGACCGAAGCGCGCAAGATGAAAGAGGTGCTCACGCCCATCGTGCCGGAGCTGCACTACCACGAGCAGCCCGGAGCCGGTCATTGGTGGGATGGGGAGGCTTCGCCCGGAGCCGACTGCGTCGATTGGCCGCCGTTCTTCGCGCTGATGGACGAGCGCACCCTCGATCCGTTCGAGCTCGACTTCACGTTCGTCTCGTCCTCGCCGTGGGTCAACCCGCGGCACTCCTATGTGACGATTCAGTCTCAGCTCGCGCCCAACGACGACGCGACGCTGACCTCGGTCGCAACGGGCGCGCAGGTCACCTTGACGACGACCAACGTGCGCAGCCTCACGCTGAACGGCAAGGCGCTGGCCGACAAGGGTGTGACCAGCGTCATCGTCGACGGCGCGACGCACGCGGTCGTCGCGTCGGACATGCCGGTCGGGCCCACGACGGGCAAGCGACCGGGCGTTCACGGACCGCTCGACGAGGTCTTCATGCGGCCGTTTTGCCTCGTCACTCCGGACGCGGGCGCGCCCGAGTACGCCCGCTACGCCGCGTGGCTGCTCTCGACGTTCATGCTCATCGGCAACGGTCACGGCTGTGCGCTGCCCGCGTCCGCCGTGACGCCGGCGGTGCGCGCGGAGCGCAACCTCATCTGGCTCGGCGCCTCGCGCGCGACGGCGGGCGTCCCCGACTCGATCCCGTTCATGTGGGACGACGCCTCCGTCACCGCCACGAAGGCGCAGCCAGGCGCGGCGCTCGCGTTCGTCTACCCCGCGGGAGAGCGCCTCAACGCCGTGTTGGTCACCGCGCGCACCTACGAGCGGCTGCTCTATCAAATCCAGCCCTTCCAGTCCCGCTTCCGCATCCCGGACTGGATGGTCTGGTCGGACTCGGGCGCGCTCGAGGCCGGCTTCTTCTCGCCCGCGTGGGAGGTACCCTAGGAGCGTGTTGCGCATAGAACCGAGTAGGGTCGCAGTTGCCCGCTCGTCCACGTGCTCGTGCTCGTCTACGTGCTCGTGCTCGATTCGTCCTACCGACACATGCGGCTGAGCATCGACACAATGCGCTCCAAAAGGACCTTCGCCTCGTTCGCGTCGCTCGGCGTGGCGGCTCCGAGGATGCGCGCGGCATCGATGATGGCGCCGCATTCCATTGCGGAGCCTCGTGCGATCGCCATGTAGCGCCGTCGGTCGGGACCGTCGGGTTTGCCCGAACCTTCGGCGATGTTGAGCGGAATCGATATGCTGGCGCGCTTGAGTTGGTCTGAGAGCACCGCCTGTCCCTTTGGCATGACGTTGAGCATGCGGGCAGCCACTGCGAGGTGTTCGATCGCGCGTTGGTAGACGTCAAGTCGTTCGTAATCAAGCATCTTGGAGTTCCCTTGTCCGTAGGTCGCGTTGGTGCTGCGACGTGCTGGTGACTTAGCGTTGCGACGGGGCGCCGTGCTTCACAGATCGACGCACAGAAAGGTCGCTGCCAGTGAAGGCCGGCGCGACATGAGACCGCTCGAATCGAGCACGAGCACGAGCACGTGGACGCGCACGAGGACGTTCACGGAGGCACCCGCGCCGAAGTCGCCCCGCGTGCACGACTCCGCACACGGCGCGTTATGACCCAAGTCCGAACTGAAGCTCACGCCATGCACCGTTGCGCTTTGGGCAACACGCTCCTAGCCCGCACGGCCCTTGAAACCGCGGGCGGTCCCGTCGACACTGGCGCCACCATGCTCACCACGTCGCGTATCCTGGCCTCTCTCGGCGCCCTGCTCGCCGTCTCCTCGTCCTGGGCTAAGCCGGCGGACCCCAAGGGCCTCGTCGAGGTGACGCTCAAGCCGACCGACGACACCTGGACCACGCACGACGACCCCGCCGTGCACGGGCTCGAGCCCATGCTCAAGGTCGGCATCGAGCGTCAGGCCTGCCTCTCGGACAAGGCTGACAACATCTGCACCAAGGGCGCGCCCAAGAAGGAGTGCTGCCCCGGTGTGGCAGAGACGCCCGCCTGGTGCGCTCCCCCTGGCGAGTGCGCGACGGCGACACCTGCGTGGGATGCCTATCGCAAGTTTCGGAGCTACCTGCGGTTCGATCTCGCCACGGTGCCCAAAGGCACGATCGTCAAGGCCACCCTGCGGATGCGCATCGGCGTCGTCACCGAGAAGCTCGGCGGGCCCGTCAAGGTCGTGGCCACACGGCTCAAGAAGATTGGCAGCCCCAACGCCGTGTGCGGCTGGAGCGAGGCCACCTTGAACGACACCGACGGCACGACCTGGAGCTCGCTGCCGCAGAACGTCGCGACCGAGCCCGACGGCAAGTCGCTGCTGTTCGACGTGACGAAGGCCGTGCGTGACTGGCTGACCGGCGATACCGACTATGCCGACCTGCCGCTGGCGGAGAACTGCGGCTTTCACCTCTACGACCCCGACTTCGGCAAGGCCGACACACCGTTGGAGCGCCAGATCACCTTCTCCGCCAAGGAGGGCGACTCCGCGCCGTCGCTCATCATCACGGTCGCGCAGGACCTCGACGCCGACGGCGTCACCGCGGACCTCGACTGCAACGAGTCGAGCAAGGCCGTGCACCCCGGCGCGGCCGATCTCTGTCAAGACGGCGTCGACTCGGATTGCAGCGGCAGCGACGGCGACGAGGTGTGTGACGGGCTCGACAACGACTGCGACGGCCAGGTCGACGAAGGCGACACGGGCGGCGTGGCGCCCTGCGGCCCCGGGCGTGTGTGCGCCAACCACAGCTGCGTCACGACCTGCAAAGACGCGTGCAGCGGGCCGTTCGATACTCAGTGCGTTTGGGACGCGGTCACGAGCGTGTGGGTCGTCCACGGCTGCACGCTCGTCGACGGCTGCCACGTGTTCATCCCGTACCAAGCGTGCAACGCGGGACAGATGTGCGAGTACGGCTCGTGCTCGTTCAACTGCCTCGACGACTGCGATGCCGTGGGGGCCAAGGGCTGCCAGAAGGACGCCGCGGGCATCTGGCACACGGTCGAGTGCGGCAACGTCGACGTCGACGCCTGCCTGGAATGGAAGGACCTCGGGGCGTGCAAGCCCGGGGCGACGTGCACGGTCGACGGTGGCTGCGGCGCGGGCGGCTGCAACGACGCCTGCCCGACCGCCGGTGAGGTCAGCTGCACGACCGTGCCCGGTGGCGCTCAGGCCGCAGCGCGCGTGTGCCTCGACTCCAACGGGGACGGCTGTCTGGACCTCGACCTCGTGACCGCGTGTGCCTCGGGCGAGTGCAAGGCGCCGCTCGGCTGCGTGCTGCCGGGCGCGACGCCACCACCGCCGGATGCGGGGCCCGAGAGCACCGACGTTGCTGAGTCCGCCGCTCCGGAGGCGGTCGTAATCGAGCCAGTCGTTGTCGAGATGATGGTCGCAGAGGTCGTTGCGCCGGCGGATCTCGGCAAGTCGAGCGAGCCCCTCACGTTCTCTGAGCCCATGGACTACCCACCCGACGCTGGCCGCGCCCCGGTCGATGCCGGAGGCGCCATCGAGACGGTCACAGGCGCCGAGGTGGGCCCGATCGGTATCGACGTGCGTGCGTCCTCCACAGCGACGTCCGGCTGCGCGTCGTCGCCCGGCGCGCCGGCAGTGAGATCAGCCTCGCTCCTCGCCCTCCTCGTGTCGTTGGCCGTGCTCGTACGCATGCGCGTTCGCGTCGCCTGAGCCCGCCTCAAGCAGCTGCCCACCACCCTTCGCTCAAAGGTTCATCCATGCTCACCCACCTCGCTTCGATCTCTGCGCGCCGCGCGCGCTTCGTACTGGGCCTATCGCTGCTCTGCGCCATTGCCGGTTGCGCCAAAGATGTGCCCGACGCCACGCCCGACACCCAGACCGCCATCGACGCGGGGCCCGAGCTCCTCGCTCCTGCGGACACCAGCTCGGCCAGCGAGGACACGCTCGTCGACGACGGCCCGCGGCCTGCGCCCTACGCCACCGACACCACCGGCCACGGCCTCGCCGGCGGCTGCTTCGCCATCGACGCCGCCGCCCCCGGCAAGAGCACTGGCCGGCTGCTCGTCGCAAGCACCGATGGCGCACGCTTCGCCTTCACCGGCACGACGCTGGACACCGCCGCGCGCCTCACGCTCGAACCCACGGACCTCGGCACCTTTCTCCTGCGGGACGCCGAAGGGCGCTTCCTCGCGGCGAACAAGGACGGCGCGCTCGAAAGGCTCGCCGCGCTCGAGTCGGATGTCACGCGCAACGAGGACGGCTACGTCTCGCCCGCCGTCTGGGCCCTGTCTCCCGCCTCGGCCGGCCGTTTTGGGCTGCGCAACGTTGCGACCGGTGCCTGGCTCGGGACGACGGGCACCGTCACCGATACGGCCAGCGCCGCGGCGATTGCGTTCTACCCCACGACCGGCTGCGTCCCGTTCCCGGAGCTGGCCCTCAACGCCACGGGCAGCATCGTGAAGACCACGTTCCCCGACGGCGACCTCTTCGGCTTCGTCGATGCCCACGAGCACCTGTTCACGAACCTCGCGTTCGGCGCCGGCGGCGTGTTCCACGGCGCACCGTTTCACCCGCTCGGCGTCGAGCACGCCCTCGGGAGCTGCGAGCCCTTCCACGGCAAAGACGGCCGGCGCGATCTCGTCGGCTACTTCATGGGCGGCGGCGCGTTCGACCCCGCGACGGCGGCCGCAGCGCTGTTGAGTGGCGACACGGGGGCGTTCAACCACCATACCGACGGCTACCCCGACTTCGTGCACTGGCCGGGTACCACCGCGCGCGCGACGCATCAGGGGCTCTACCATCGCTGGCTCGAGCGCGCGTGGATGGGCGGGCTGCGGCTCCTGGTGCAGCACGCGACGACCAACGAGGTCCTTTGCCAGATGAGCACCGGCCTCGGCCTCCAGAAGCCGCGGCTGTCGTGTAACGAGATGGTCGCCGTAGACCGCATCCTCGACGCGACGCGCGCCCTCGAGCGCTACATCGACGCGCACGCCGGCGGCCCCGGCAAGGGCTGGTTTCGCATCGTCACGACGCCCGCCGAGGCGCGCAAGATCATCCAGCAAGGCAAGCTCGCGGTGGTGCTCGGCATCGAGACCTCGACGCTGTTCGACTGCTACGTCACCGAGCGCCCCGGCTTCCCGAAGTGCACCTCGGAGCTGGTCAAGGCCAAGCTCGACACCTACCGGGAGCGCGGCGTGCGCGCGATCTTCCCGGTGCACAAGTTCGACAACGGCTTCTCGGCGGGGGACGGCCATCGCGGGTTCATCGAGATCGGGAACGTCGCCAACACCGGCTACTACGGCAACTTCACCAACGTCGCCTGTCCCGTACAGCCCGACGGCTACGACCACGGCGCCGTCACGTTCGGCGGCCTGAACCAGCCGCGCGCGACCTTCGACGGGCCGCCCCCGCTCGACGCCTCGACCTTTCCCAAGTCCCCCGTCGAGTTCCTGGCGCCGCTGCTCAGCAAGCTCACCGAGCCCAAGCTCGAAGGCGACTACTGCCAGCAGACGGGGCTCACGCCGTTGGGTGAGACGCTGATGCACGAGATGATGCTCCGGGGCCTCATCATCGAGATCGACCACATGCCGCGCCGGTCGCGGGTCCGCGCCTACGAGCTCCTGCACGCCGCCAACTATCCCGCCGCAGGGACGCACCAGGGCGACAACGACGGCGACCTCTACTCGCTCGGCGGGATCTCCAACACGAACCTCCCGCGCTGCCAGCGGCCCGACCAGCTCAACGTTGGCCACGACTTCGCGGCCCGCATCGCGCGCATCAAGGACCACGGCGGCTACCCGGCGCAGGGCGTGGCGCTCGACAACAACGGCTTCGCCCCGCAGGCCGGGCCGCGCTTCGGCAAGAACGCGGGGTGTACGGCACCGCAGACCAAGCCCATCGCCTACCCCTTCACGTCGTTTGCGGGCGACGTCACGTTCTCGTCGCCGGTGTCGGGGAAGCGCACGTTCGACTTCAACACCGAGGGCATGGCGCACGTGGGTCTGCTCCCCGAGCTCATTCAGGACGCGCGTGCCATGGGCATGACCGATGCCGAGCTCGAGCCGTTCGTCCGCTCGGCCGAGGGCTACATCCGCATGTGGGAGCGCGCCGAGTCGCGGGCCAAGGCGCTGAAGTAGGTCGGGTCGCGCGGGCTAGACTCACGCAGAACGATATACTACCCTCAAACGGAAATGAGGGTTACGTCCTGCTCCACAGGCCCAGACCTCATAAGGAGGCGACTGAGAAGATGAGAAACAGACGATGGAGTTACCCGGGCGTCAGCGCCGCGATCGCCATGGTGATCGGGTGCTCGGACGCTGCGCCGTCCGATGCGGTCGGCGGAAACGACGCCAAGGTCACGGCCGACGCAAGCAGCGATACGACGGGGCCGCTCGATGCGGTCGGCTCCGATGCGAGTCTCGACGCCAAGCCGGGCGTCGACGCGACCGACGCGGGGACCGACATCGGAACGCCCGGACCCGGCACCGACACGTGGAGTCCCGATGCGGCCACGACGTTGACCGGCAGCGGCCTGATCTCCGGCGCCAGCCGAGCGGGTAGCCCGAAGTACGTGCTTGTCAGCGTTCTCGGCGGACCGCTCGAAGCTCCGATGTCGGCCTCCAGCCCCAAGTACACCATGACCACCGGACTCCAGTCTCGCCAGGAGAGCAAGCCATGACGTTCCTCACACGATGCAGTGTCCTCCTCCTCGCCGCCGGCCTCGCCTCGGCGAGCGCCGCCGAGGTTCCCAAGACCCTGACCCACCAGGGCCGACTGACCGACCCGGGAGGTGTGCCCATCCACGACGACCTCGGCATGACGTTCGCCATCCACGATGCGGCGTCGGGCGGCACCGTGCTGTGGACTGAGGCGCGAACCGTCGAGGTGCGGCAGGGTTGGTTCGCCGTTGCGCTCGGCTCTACGGTGCCCTTCACCGACGGCGTCTTTGGTGGCATCGGGCCACGGTGGCTCGCCGTGACGATCGACGGCGACGCCGAGATGTCGCCGCGAACGCCCATCGGCAGCGTCCCTTACGCCGCGGTCGCCCTCGACGCCGTCGGTGACATCCACCCCAAGTCCATCACGGTGAACGGCATCCCGCTGATTGACGCCACGGGAGCCTGGATCGGGCCGAAGACGGGCCTTCAGGGCGAGACCGGGCCGGCGGGTCCGAGCGGTCCCACCGGCGCGACGGGGCCGCAGGGGCTGCCGGGCGAGGTCGGCGCGACCGGGCCGACGGGACCCACGGGACCCACGGGACCGATGGGACCCCCGGGTGCCACTGGTGACACCGGTCCCCAAGGAGAACCCGGCCTTCCGGGGACTCCTGCCGTGGTCGTCGCGGGCTCCTCGGTCCCTCAGGGCGACGTCGCCTGTCCGGGAGGGGGCGTCAAGCTCGTCGTCGGCGCCGATACGCACTATCTGTGCAATGGACTCGCCGGCTCGCCTGGACTTCCGGGCGCCAACGGCGTGTCCGTCAGTGTCGCGACGGCTCCCGTCACCGCGGCGTGCCCTGCCGGTGGCGTCGAGGTCATCGGCACCAACGGTAGTGAGGTGCTCTGCCATGGCATGCAGGGGGCGCCGGGGCTCCAGGGCGACCCGGGTGCGCCGGGGCCCAAGGGCGACACGGGTCCGAGCGGCCCGCAGGGGCCCCAGGGTGATCCCGGTGCGCCGGGGTCCAAGGGCGACGCGGGCGACACGGGTCCGAGCGGCCCGCAGGGGCCCCAGGGTGATCCCGGTGCGCCGGGGTCCCAGGGCGCGGTGGGCGACACGGGTCCGAGCGGCCCGCAGGGACCCAAGGGCGATCCCGGCGCTCCGGGGTCCCAGGGCGCGGTGGGCGACACGGGTCCGAGCGGCCCGCAGGGACCCAAGGGCGATCCCGGCGCTCCGGGGTCCCAGGGCGCGGTGGGCGACACGGGTCCGGCAGGCGTCTCAGTGACGTCGGAGACTCTGGCTATTGGCAACGCGACCTGCGCCCTCGGTGGCGTCAAGCTTACCTCGGCCTCGGGTTCGACGACCATCTGCAACGGCGCGACGGGGTCCGCCGGCGCCAATGGCTCCAATGGCAAGAACAGCCTGACCGCGATCGCGACGGAGGCCATCGGCGGCAACTGCGCGGCCGGCGGCGTCAAGCTCGAGATTGGTCTCGACGCCAACGGCAACGGGACGTTGGAGGCCGGCGAGGTCGTGGCCGCAGCCACGCGCTACGTCTGCAATGGTGTGGCTGGCCTCGCCGGGGCGGCCGGTGCCGCGGGCAAGAACGCGCTCACGAAGACCACCGCCGAGGCGGTCGGCGCCAACTGCGCGACCGGTGGGACCAAGCTCGAGACCGGGACTGACACCGATGGCGACAACGTCCTCGACGCTGGCGAGGTCATCGCGGCGAACACCCGGTTCATCTGCAATGGCGCAACCGGTACCGCGGGAGGTTCCGGGAGCCCGGGAGCCGATGGAAAGAACGCGTTGACGAAGTTGACCAACGAAGCGAGTGGAGCCAACTGCGCCGCGGGAGGCACCAAAGTGGAGGTCGGGCTGGACGCCAACGGCAACTCGACCTTGGACGCCGGTGAGGTCATCGCGGCCTCGACGCGCTACGTCTGCAACGGGGCTCAAGGCGCGCAAGGCCCGGCCGGCTCGGCGACCATCTTTGGCGACGGTTCGGCTGGCGCGCTCAATATTACGGCGGATACGGATTGGTCCACGGGCCTCCCCAACGGTGGCAACTTGCAGTTCACGACCTGCACCATCGCCTCCGGTGTGACGCTCACCGTCCCGAGCGGGCTCACGGTGCGGTGCACTGGCGCCTTCAACCTGGGCAACGGGGGCGCCGCGACCATCGTCGTGAAGTCATGGATTCCAGCGACGGGAAGCGTGGTCGATGCCAGCGGCGGGTCAGCGCCGGGCTTTGGCGTGTTCCTTCAGATGAGCGGCAATGCCGCCTCGACGGCGATCCCCGCGCCATCCCTCGGCAGTATTCAGGCGCTCATCAATCCTCCACGCGAAGGTGGCGGGTCATCAGTAGGGAGCGGGACCGGCCAAGGCGGTCTAGGCGGCGGGACCTTTGCGATCCGCGCAGGCAGTGGGGTCACTTTCGGGCCAGGCGCGTCGATTGTCGCCAACGGCACCAGCGGGACGAGCGGCGGTACGACAGGCGGTGGCGGCGGGGCCGGCGGCATCGTCCTCCTGACCTGGGGTAGCGGTTCGCTGACCATGGGCGCGGGCGCGACGATCCAGGCCAAAGGCGGCAATGGCGCGAACGGGACCACGCGCGACGCCGGTGGTGGCGGCGGCGGCATCATTCGCCTCATCGGGCCGGGCGCCTCCGGCACGGCGGGCACGACCTTCGTGGTGACTGGAGGCTCTCCGGGCAATACGGGCACCGGAGTCACGACCTCCGGTGGTGGCGCGGGCGGCAGCTGCGGCGGCGCCGGTGGGCTGAGTGGCCATGGCAACGGCACGATCCACATCAAGGCGACGGCCGGTGGCACCGGAGTCGTGTCGGCGACCGCAATCGCGTCGCCGAGCGGGCTCTACCTGTAGTCCTGACTAGCCGCGGCACGGAACGGCCGTGGCGACATCGAGCCCGACTCGGCCGCGGCTGCACTGTCTGCGACCGCAGCTGTCCGTCCTTCCAACCACCCGAAAGCCGGTCGCCTACGCGACCGCGCCCGTGGGCCCCGCCGGCGACGTGCGGCCCTTGCCGAGCCGCGCGACCACGAGGTCGAGGAAGGCCCGGATCGTGGGCGAGAGGTGCCGCGACGACGCGTAGACCGCGTGCAGCGGCGCCTCGGGCGGGGCCCAGGACTCGAGCAGGGGCACCAGGCGGCCCGTGTCCAGCGCGCAGCGGGCCAGGAACTCCGGCATGCGCCCGATGCCGAGGCCGCGGACGGTGAAGTCGCGCGCGCAGATGAAGTTGTTGACCACGACGCGCGGCACGGGTCGCACCGCGACGGTCTCGCTCCCCGCGCCGCCGCGGAAGTGCCACAGGCGCATCTCGGGGCGCGGCGCGAACAGCACCGCGTCGTGCCCGTCGAGCTCGCTCGGGTGCTGCGGCGTGCCCCGTGCCGCGAGGTATTCGGGCGTGGCGTAGAGGCCGATATGCGTCGCGAGCAGCTCGCGCGCCATGAGCGACGAGTCCATGAGGCGACCTGCGCGAATCGCGACGTCGAAGCCCTCGCCCACGAGGTCCACGATGCGGTCGGTGAGCTCCAGATCGAGGCGCACCTCGGGCCACTGGACCAGGAACTCCGTGCACAGGTCGGCGAGCACGAGGTGTCCGAAGTCGAGCGGTCCCGTCACCCGCAGGAGGCCGCGCGGCGTGGTGGCGAGCTGGCCCATGGCCCGCTGGCTCTGCTCGAGCGCTGCGACGGCCGGCGCCGCGTCACGGTGGAACACGGCGCCCGCCTCGGTGAGCGCGACCTGCCGCGTCGTGCGCTGCACGAGCCGCGTGCCGAGGTGGGCCTCGAGCTCGGCGAGCTTGCGACTGACGGTGGACTTGGGGACCCCGAGCGTGCGAGCGGCCGCCCGGAAGCTTCCGCTGTCGGCGACCGCGACGAAGACCCGCACGGCGTTGAGGTCGAGGTCGGAGTGAGGCACGGGCTAATCTTGCGGGGCGTCCAGCGCGGCGTCCAGCGCGTCGAGCTGCTCGGCCTGCGCCTTGCTCGCGGCCAGGAAGGCCTTGTCCTCGGTGAACCACGCGCGGTGAACGAAGAACCCGCCGGCCGCGCCAAGGAAGGCCGAGACCAGTGCGATGAGGGCGGTTGTCTTGGTTGGCGTCTTCATCGCGTTCACTTGGCCTGCGTGGCGGTGAGGTTCAGCCCGATCTCGAGCGTCTCGGCGACCTTCTTGCCGAGCATCTCGGGGACCTTGATGCCGAAGTCCGAGAGCGCGACCTTGAACGCCGCCTTGACGCGGATGAGGTCCGTCTCGACGCCGAAGTTCTTGAGCTCGGGCGACCACTTGTGAAAGCCCACCTCGACGGGGACCGTGACCGGCTTGGCTACGCCGTGGATGGTCAGCGTGCCCGACAGCGTCCCCGACACGCGCTTGCCGGCGACCAGCGCCCCCTTCAGCGAGACCTTGTCGAGCGCGAAGGTGGCCTTGGGGAACTTCTTGGCGTCGAGCCACTGCTCGCCGCGCAGATGCTCGTCGCGCAGGTCGATGCCCGTCTTGAGCGAGCCGATGTCCACCTCCACCTGCCCGCGCGCGCCGCGGTTGGGCGCGGCGAGGTCGACCTCGAGGCTGCCCGTGACGTGGCTGGTGTTGCCGATGATGGTCTCCAGCATGGCCTCCGACGAGAAGCTGACGCGGCTCATGCCCATCGAGTGGATGGTGAACTTGACCGGGTCGGCCGAGGCCAGGAGCGGGAACGCGAGCGAGATGAGGGCGACGGTGACTGGACGCATGGTGATCCTCCGAGAGTGTTGCGGCCTCGGACGTCGGGGCCGTGCTCGAAGGTTAGGGCTTGTCCTACCCAAGGGACAAGATGCGAAGATCGGCACTATCTGGACCGCCGGTGGGACAGTGAACGGGACCGTTGGGGCGGAGGCGGCGACGCAGTGCGACGGGCTCAGTCACGGCTCGCATCGAGCGCGTCGAGTATGGCCAGCGCAGCCTGCGGGTCTGCACGCGCGCTCATGGCCCGGTAGCGCGTCTCGACGTCGAACTCGACCAGCGCGACCGTGGCGAGCTCGTCGACGAGCTTGTTCACGCTCGTCGATCGGGCCTTGGCCAGCGCTTTGAGTCGAACAGCCTTGTCGTCGGTGAGTCGAATCGTCAGAGTCGTCATGGATACGTCTCCAGGCAAGAGAGCGGCGTCAGGACTCCAAGGTCCGGGAAGCGCAGCTCGCCTCTGGCCACGTCCCGGATATTGCGCGTGATGATGGCCTGCGCTTCAGCAAATTGCGATTGGCAGCCTGAGAGAGGCCCAAGCGCAAGGTCGCGCGAGTCGGCCCGGCGTGAGGTCCAGCGAACCCCGGACGGAATCCGCGTATCATCGGCACTCGCGCTCTGGCGGCGGGCCACGTCGATCCCAACACGTGCATCGAAGGTGCGGAGGACGCCATCGACTCGTGGGACTCCGCGAGCCGGAGGAAGTGCGCCTCGGACCGTCAGGGCCGGCGTACCTTTGCTGCGCGGTACCTGCTCGGCCTTCTCAACCCCTCCGACCCGGCCATCGTGTTCGCGTTCAACGAGGACGGCTGCAAGGTGGTCTGCAACGTCGAGGACGTCCTTGGACTGAAGGGCGTCACCGAGGACGACAAGCTGAAGCACTGCTACACGACCAATCGCGCCATCACGCTCGGGACGGACACGCTCATGCCCGGCATCGACCAGGACCTGGGTGAGAGCGGCGCGGGCCGGTCCAATCTCTGGAGCTGTGCGCAGCTCGCGTGGAGCTTCCTCGCGTCGCGGCCCGAGACGGTGCGGCACCTTGTCGTCCTCGCCGACGGTCCGGATACGTGCGCCAAAGACGGCAACGAGCACTTCCAGCACTGCTTCAAGGTCGGCGAGCAGGACCGCGTCGTGGTGGAGGGCAAGGCCCAGCCGGCCTGCGAAAACGCCGTGAGCTACGGCGCGTTCCGAAAGCGCGTCACCGACGTTGCCGACCTCGGACGTCACGACCAGCACGCGAGCTTCGTGCAGCTTCAGTCGAGGGCGCATCCGCTGCCTGACGCGCGCATGCAGGAGCTGGCGTGCTTGACCGGCGGGCACTATCGCTTTCTGAACTTCGACGCCATCGCGCAGGAGACGCCCGAGCGGCAGACGGCCCTGCTCGGCGCAGTGGACACCTTGCGCACCATGCTCGGCGGCTACTGGAGTGTGATCGCGAGCGTGCCGTCGCTGCTCGGTCCGGTCGTCGAAGGCGTGGGTCCGCGCCTCGGCGCCGTGCAAGCGGTGAGGGGCACGCTGACCGTCGGTCCCGGGAACGCGCTGCTCTCGGCCGCACACACGCCGCTGTCGACGCATCTCAGGATTGGCCCGGAGCCAAACGGCGGTCTCAGCAACCTCGACGATCGCCTGCGCATCCGACGGCCCTGCACGGCCCATAGCGACTGTGGACCCGATACGGCGCCTCCGTGCGGCGTGCGCTGCAACCCGGAGACGCTCGTGTGTGACGCGCCGGCGTCCGGGTCGTCGTGCGCGACTCCGGAGGGCGCTGGCGTGTGCTGTGTCGGGTCGTGTCTTCTCGGCGCGACGCTCTGCGACGACGCCGCGGATCCGAAGAGTTGCCCGTAGCTATCCTCGCCGACATGAACGAGTTCGCCGACCGCATCCGCACGACGACCCGCCGCGCGACCGGCGAGGAAATGGCCGAGCCCGTCGTTCCGGACCCCGTCGCGTAGGCGTCCGCCTCCCCCTTGACCTACAACCCCACGCCCGTGAGCGCGCCGGCGAGCGCGCCGCCGGGGACCGCCGTCACCGTCAGCGCGGCCGCAGAGGCGGCCTTCGTCGTCGGCGCGAACGTCACGGCGACCGTGCAGCTCGCGCCGCCGGGGAGCGACGCGCCGGGCACGCAGGTCCCGCCGCCGATCGCGTACTGGCTGGCCCCGGTGCCCGTCATCGCCAGCGCGAGCGGCCCGGTGGGTGCGGCGCCGACGCCGTTGGTCACCGTGAACAGCGCGCTGCTGGTCGCGCCGATGGCCGTGGGCGGGACGTCGTGCTTGCCTGGCAGCAGGGTGAGCGCGGCGGCGACCTGGACGGTGCCGACGACGGCGGCCGTGGCGACGCCGCCCGTCGCGGCGATGGCCGTGAGCACCGCGGTCCGCACCCCGGGCAGCGCGGCGGCGCCGGGGGAGAACCGGACGACGGCCGTGCACGTGGCGCCCGGAGCGAGCGTCGTGACGCCGCTGTTGCACGTGCCGCCCGTGAGCTGGAAGTCGGCGGCGTCGGGTCCGTCGAGCGAGAGCGTGACCGCCGTGGTGGGGGCCGTGCCGGTGTTGCCGACCTGGAATGGCGCGTCCGGGCTGCTACCGCCGCCGATGAGCACGCCGAAGTCGTGCGGGCTCGGGCTGAGCGTGAGCCCGGCGTCGGTCACCGTGGTCGAGAGTGTCGCGACCGCCGTGCCGCCCAGGGTCGCCGAGACGGTGAGGCTCGCGGTCGCTGGACCGAGCGCCGACCCCGCCAGCGGCGCCGCAGTGACCGCGATTGAGCAGCTCGCACCGGCGTCGAGGATGGCGCCTCCGGCCCCGCAGGTGCCGCCGGTCACGCTGAAGACCGCGACATTGGGCCCTCCGAGGGCGATGGCCAGGGGTGAGGACTTGGCCTTGCCGACGTTCGTCACGGTGAAGGCGGCGGCCGCCGACGTCTGGCCCACGGCGGTGCTCCCGAACGACGCCGAGGCTGGGGCGACGTCGAGCTGCGCCAAAGCGAAGCAGTCCTTGGGCAGCGACACCACCGCGGTGAGTGGCGTCGGAGGGTCGAGCTCTTTCCAGGTGACCCCGTCGCCGCTGCCAAAGCTCCGATACACGTACCTGGGGTTGGCGCGCGTGTCGTAGATGAACTGGTACTGCCGATGCACGGCCTGGTCGGTGTAGGTGTAGCTCCCGGCGCTGATGTTGAACATCCACTCGAAGGCGCCGGTCGTGGGGTCGTTCCATACCGCGATCAGGTTGGACCTGCCCGACCGATTGACGGGACGGCCGAGGATCCACTCCGGGAAGCCCTTGACGCCGTGCAGGAGAGCGGGGTCGCCAAACGTGAACACTTTCGCGTCCGCCGGCACCTTGCTGCTCTGGTCGCCGACTTCGGGCTTGACGATGACTGTCGGGTAGAAGGCGATGCCGCCCTTGACCTCCGTCACGTTCGTCACCGTCATCAGGCTCGGCGCGTACGACGGCGTCCCGGGGATGGCGACGGTCATGCCCTCGAAGCAGTCGGCGCCGAGCCCCAGCCCGCCGCCAGCGTCGATGGGGCCGAGATCGATGACGGGTACGCCCGGGTCGGTGACTACGGCGACGTCGACGGGCAGCGGCGCGTCGACGGGCAGCGGGACATCGGGCGTCGAGACGACGTCGGCGCCCATGGGCCGGCAGAACCCCCAGCACTGCTCGCGCGTGATGTCGGCGAACGTGAGCTCCTTCTTGGGGACCTTGAGGTCCTTGAGGATCTTCTCGAACCAGGGCGCGGCGATCGAGACCTCACCGCCGAGCTCGTACTTGTACGCCACACAGAACCGCTCGCCGTTCAGCGAGACGAAGTCGGCGACCCAGTCAGACGCACAGACGGCCGGCGACGGGGACGGCGGGAGGCCCTTCTTGCCCTTGACCTCGCCGCTGACCGAAAAGACCGGCGCGAGATACGGCCCCACGAGCCCTTGGAGCAGGATCTCGAGCTTGGGGATGACCGAGACCTTGGCGACGAGGCCGGCCGACCACTCCTTGGAGCCCGGGGTGGCGATGAGCTCCGGCGAGACGTCGAAGGTGAACGCGTTCGGGTTCTGATGATTGTAGTTGGCCTTGAGCGGCACGTTGACCTCGATGGCCGCTCCGAACTTGAAGTCCGCCTGAGCCTTCACGTCCACGACGAGGGCGATGACGACCGCGATCGGTGGCAAGGCGCTCAGCGGGATGGTGCCCAGCACGATGGGCCCGATCGACAGCGCGGGGTCGAGCTTGAAGAGGTTGGCCAGGAGGTTGAACTCGTACTTGATGCTCGGGTTGATGTCGACCTCGAGCCGCTTGAGCTCGAAGACGCCGATCTCGAGGATGACCTTGTTCACCTTGATACCGACGAACAGCGTGTGCTCGAAGTCCTGTGCGCTCCCGACCGGCAGCTTCGTCTTGAGGCCGGCCGAGCCCTTCTTCACCTCGAACTCGAGCGCCCCGTCCCGCACGGCGTGCGGCTTGCTCGCGGGGAGCGGCTCGAAGACGGCGCCCTCACAGGAGGCCGCGATGCAGCGCGCGTCACCCATCGGCGGCGCCACGTCCCGCGCTCCGACGAAGGCGTCCTGAACGGCCGCAGTCAGCGGGATGGCCTCGCCGTCGATGGCGAGCGTCGCACCCGAGGCGACGGCGACGGCGACCTTCATGTACCAGGTCTGGCCCCAGACGATCGTGCCGGGCACCAGCACCGGCACCTGGGACGGATCGGCGAAGGTGAGCACGACGTGCGGCGGCACTCGGCCGACGTCGCTCGCTTGGGGCCAGGACGCTTCTTGCGCGACGTAGCCTGGGAGCCGCGCCGGCTCGATCACGCCCGGGGCGAGGGTGATGAAGTTCGCGAAGATGGAGGTGCTGGCCTCGGCCGTGCGCACGCCATCGGTGACCACGAGTCGGGGCCGGTGCTCGCCGGTCTTCGTGTACGTCGTGGTCGCGCCGTCTCCGGCGCCCGTGGACAGCGTCTCGGCACGGCAGTCCGCGAGCGTGCGATCGATGACGCCGTCGCCCTCCCAGTCGAGCTGGCACGTCAGCGGCCCATCCGTGCCCCGAATGGACCAACCGAAGGTCAACGTCACCGGCGCGTCGCCCCACGGGCGGCCGACGACGTCGAACGCGAGGATTTCGAGCGACGCCGACGCCGGAGCCGGAGCCTGTGTCGCTTCTTCTCTTCCCGAACATCCGGCAGACAGGAGCAGGACCATCACAGACAGCAGGGGAGGGCGTTGGACCGTGTGCATCGGGTGACTCTACGCGATCCGTTGCGCCGATGCGCCCCATGTGAGGGCGGAGCGGGTCATTCGCCCCTGTCGGCCCCGAGTCGCCGCGTGACCTCGTCGCGCAACCGCGGGTACGGCGCTTCGGGCACGCGGAAGACCAGCCGCCCCTCGGGGTCCACCAGAACCGCGTAAGGCATCCCCGTCACGCCATACGCCGCCGGTGAGACTCCCTTGGGATCGCGGAGCACCGGCAGGGTCACGCCGTGCTCGGCGACCCAGCGGCGCACGGGCGCGTCCTCCTCGTCGACGGACACGGTGAGCACCACGAGGCGCTTCGGCCACGCGGCGGCGAGGCGGGCGTGCTCCGCCATGGCCTCGCGGCACGGCTCGCACCACGTGGCCCAGAAGTCGATGACCACCCACGCGCCGCGGTGTGCGCTCAACCGCACGACGCGGCCGGAGAGATCGGGCAGGGCCAGCTCCGGCGCCATGGGCGGCGGCCCGTCGGCAGCAGCGCTGGACACGGCCAAGAGCGCAGTGAGCCGGCCCAAGGTCGCGATGGCGCTCATCGGGCCCCGCCGTCGGCCCAAAGCGTTGCGTCGGCGTCGGCAAACCCGCCCTGTCCGAGCGTGACCGTCACGGTGGCAGCGACCCAGCACGTCCCGGTCGAGGCCTCCAGCGTGATCGTGGCCGGCTGGCCGTAGAGCTCCGCCAGCGGGACGTCGTTGAAGAACACCAGCAGGGGCACCGTGGCCAGGTTGGATCCGCCCGACGTCAGCCGCACGCGCGCGTACGTGGCGCTCGTGCTCATCTTGCCGGGCACGGTCACCCGCGTACGGACCGTCGTGGGGCTCGACAGCGCGACCGGAGCGCGGAGGCCGAGCTGCGCAAACTGGAAGCCCTGAAAGCCGAGCGTGACGGGAAGCGTGCCTCCCGTGCTGGGAAGATCGCCGGACGGATTGACCGAGGTGATCACACCGGTCTCGGAGCAGGCGGGCAACACCGGTGCGACGGTGTCGGTGGGCGCCTGCCCCAGGGTCGACTCCGGCGCGGGGCACGCGAGCGTCAGGGCGGCGCAGGTCAACGACCCTGCCCAGCGGGTGAGGTTGGCCATGCTCAGTGCTCCCAGGTGAGGTCGAACGTGGTGATGAACGCCGTGCGGCGCGAGGCGTAGGCGTAGTCGAGGTAGCCGAGGATGTAGGCGTCCGCACCCGCACCCACGCGCAGCACGTGGCCTTGGCCCAGGCGCGCGGTGTACTCGAGCTGCAGGCCGGCGAGCGTGGTCCAGAGCGGCGACAGCTCCTTGTCGGCGGTGCGCCACTCTGGGATGCGCGCGTCAGCGCCGGTGACGGACTCGTAGCGTGCGCGGTAGAAGGTCGCGGCGGACTGGTGGGTGAAGCGGCCCTCGACGGCGATCGTGAGCGCGTCGTCGAGCAGGCCGAGCGCCAGCCGCAGCGTGCCGGTGTGGCCCACGACGCCCCACGAGTCGCCGTAGAACCGGTAGTCGCCAATGAGGAACAGGTGCGGCACGAGCCGCGCTCGAACGCGGGCGGTGGCCGTGTGGCGCAGCCGCAGGTCCGGCACGGCCTCGGCCACGGCCGTCGTGTGCGTGGCACCCGCGGGAGCGCCCGGCGCGTAGAGCCGCACGAAGCGGTAGGGGCTCTGCTGGGCGCCGTCGAGGATGGTCAGGCCGTAGGCCACATCCAGCGTGACCGCCCGGTGCAGCACGTGGGTCCAGCCGACATCGACGCGATGGGTGAGCCGGGCCTGCCAGTCGTCCAGGGCGTCGACGTGCCCGTAGCGCGAGTGGCCGAACCCGTAGCCCAGTGAGAGCGTGGCGAGGCGGTCGAGCAGGTCGAGCGAGGTGCCGACCGCGAGCTGGTGTGTGCGGAAGTCGGGCTCCTGCGAGGTCGTGTAGCCGAGCGACACCAGCCGACGTCCCCCGCCTTGCGTGAGGTCCCAGGCGACTCCGGCGCCCGCCTCGGTGCGCACCTCGCGGTAGCCCCGCGGCGACGCCGCGGTCACCAGGTCGACCGATGCCGCCGAGATGATGTCGAGGGTCACGTGCGCTCCGAGCTCCACGGGGCCGACCGTGACCTGTCCGGCGGTCGTGGGCGAAAAGACGAGCACGTGGTCGCTGTCGCCGTAGACCATCAGCGAGGCGTTGGCGCGATCCCCGGCTCGGGCGGTCCCCCCCACAAGCAGCAGGCACACGACGACACACGGGCGCGCCTTGAACCCCGCGTCAGTCACAGCCGCACCCACCGCCGTCGTGGCCGTGTCCCCCCTGGACGCCCTCCCGCACCGCGAACACGTGTTCGCGTGCCGTGGACCGCTCGGGGCACGGCGCCCACCGGAGGAGGCGGTCGGCCAAGGCGCCGCGCTCCCAGGGCCGAACGGTCGCGCACGATGCGCACATCAGGGCGAGGCCAACGAGGGCGGCTTGAAGGAGCGAGTGCGGGCGAGAGGCAGACACGGCGGGCACCTCACAGGGTCCGGAGGAACTGTTCGAGGTCATCGAGGTCGGCCGGGCGCAGGTGGCTCGTGCCGCCATGGGTGTCGAAGACGCCGCCGCGCTCGTTGCGCCCGACCTCGCCCTTGCGCAGTCCAGGATGACCCGGCGTGGCGAGCACCTCGCGCAGCGAGCGGGCGCGGCCGTCGTGCAGCAGCCGTGACGCGGGGCGGTCCCAGAGACCTCGCAGCGGCGTGGCACCGAGATGCAGCCCCGCGGGTCCCTGCACCGTGAGCGGAAAGGTGCTCAGGAAGCCGGCTGTGACGCGCGACGCGTCGACGCCTTCGGGCGTGAGCGAGGGCGTGACCACCGGCGGGAAGCGAATGGGCATCCCGAACGGCGAAAACGGCTCGGGTAGCGTGGCGGTCGTCGTGAGCGGCAGGGGGTGACACGTCGCGCAGCCAACGCTCGGGTCCTCGAACACCGCGCGGCCCCGCTGCGCGCTCGGGAGGGCCAGCGCTGCGTTCGGGTTGGGCAACAGGCGCGAGGTTCGCAGCATGAAGAGGCCCACGGCGCGCGTCAGGCCATCGAAGTCGAGCGCCATTGGTGCGCGGCTCCCGTCGGCGCGTGTCGTCACGAGGACGTCGCCAAAGGTCGTGTCGCGACCGAACAGGCGTCGTGCGGCCTGCTTGATGAGCTCGGCGCGCTTCAGCGGTGCGCCCTCAGCGTAGGGGCGCGCGGCGCACTCGGGCGGCGGGTGGTTTGCGCAATCGAGCACGTGCACGCAACCCGGTGTCGTAGGGGCCTGGGCGCACGTCCCAGCCGAGGGGTACTGGCTCCACACCGTCGGGTCGAGCTGCTCGCAGCAGAAGTTCTCCTTGCGCGCGAACTCGTTGAGCACAGGGAAGAAGTTCTCCTCGGTCATGGCCGACTCGAAAAACCACGGCCGCGTCTCGAAGAGGCCGCGCTGCGCCATGACGTTGCGCGCGCCATGCAAGCGGCTCTGCTGAAGCGGCATGATGATCGGCCGCGCGATGGCGCCATTGTCGCGGTGGCAGTGCACGCAGGTCTGGTCGCCGTCGATGGTGAAGGCCGCCGTCATCTCGTTGATGGCCTCGCCGAGCTCCGCGTCGGTCGCTGGGAAGGCGCCCCGAGCCAGGTCGCCGACGACGACGGTCATCACACGCGTATCGGCCGGCGGCGTCGTTCCTGCGGGGGCGAGCGCGCTGGGCGGGGCCACCCACGGCACCGTCGGATCGAGGATGGTGAGGCTCTCGCCGAGCCGATCGACGGTCAAGAGCCGCCCGTCGGCACCGACGGCGAGCGCCTTGGGATTCATGCCGGTGGCGAGCGTCGGGCCCGGACGCGGCGTGAGCGCGCCGTCAGCGCCGATGGTGAAGCCCTCGACCTCGTTCGAGCCTGCGTAGGCGACCCAGAGAGTGTCGGCGTCGACTGTCATGGCCTCGGGCAGCGCGCCGCGCACGATCCAAGTGCTTCGCGGGGGCAGGTATGCCACGACGTCGGGCTTCCAGGTGTCGGGCGCCGGCAGCCGGGTGCCGCGGTCGGGAGCGTCCGGATCGACGTCGCGAAAGTCGCGGCAGCAGGTCGTGTCCGACGTATACCGGTGGACCTCGGCCAGCGTGCGGACGTCGATGACGGCGAGCTCGTTCTGCAGGTCCTGGAAGATGACGTTGGCAGTGCCGTCGCCGGGCGCGCCATCGCCGTCGAGGTCGTTGCCCTGTGTCGGGTGCTGGCCGAGACCCGGGCCCATGTCACTGACGAACACGTAGTCGCCCTTGGCCGCGAGCCCACCGACGGGCGAGCGCAGGTCGCGCTGCCCGACGCGTGCAAGCGTGTGGGCATCGAGCACGGTGAGGTTGCAGCCTGCGACGGCGCCGACGAACAGGCGGCTGCCATCGGCCGAGAGCACCATCGGACCCGGGTTCTCGCCCACCGGTGCGCCCATGGGGTCTTCGGGGCGCAGGTCGGGGCCGTCGTAGTTGGTGCCGGTCACCACGAAGTCGGGGCCCGCGGCCAGATCCCAGACGAGCACGGAGTCCTTCCAGCGGTTGGCGAGGACCACACGGCGCCCGTCGGCCGAGAACAGCGCGCTCTCGGTGTAGGAGGGCGTGGGCACCCACGCCGCGACCGCCTCGGCGGCGACGTCCAGCACGGCGGCGTGGTCGGACGTGCGCAGGGTGACCACCAGCCAGCGGCCCGCGGGATCGAGGGCGCAGCCGTAGGGTGAGGTGCCCACGGGGATGCGGCGCGTGACACGGCCTTGGACCAGGTCCACGACCGCCACCGCCGTGCCCGGGTCGTCCTCGACGCCGGCGAGCAAGACGAACGCGCGCCGGCCGTCAGGCGTGAGGCACAGGGCGCGCGGTCGGTCGCGATGCGGCGCAGGCGACCAGAGCGGATCGCTCTGCGGGATGGGGTTCACCGGCGGGGCCAGCATGCCCACGACCCGCGGCGTCGCGGCGTCGGAGCAGGCCAGGGCCCCTGTGGCGAGCACCCATGCAACGAGCGCCCACGTGGCGCGGTGGGACGTCATGGCGGGCCCTCGAGCCACTCGCGCAAGGCGCGGCAGCCGGGGTCGCTCGGCGCCTCGAACACCACGGTGTGGCCCGCGTACCCGAGCGGCCGGCGCACCAGCGTCGTGTCCAACGCTGAGGCCGCGTCCAGGAACCCGCGCACCGCGTCGTAGTTGGCGCGTACCTCGGCCGGCGTGAGCGGGGTCTTGTCGTAGCGCGCCGCGGGGTCCAGCCGCCGTTGTCGGGGCGCGTAGAGCGCGAGCGGACGCTGCGCGTCCCCGTGACAGCTCACCGAGGCGCACGAGGTCTCGAGCACCGGTGCGACCAGTGTCTCGAACCGGGCCACGTCGGGGCTCGCGAGCGTCGTGCTGCCGCCGGTGTCACCGCAGGCGGCACACGCGAGCATCAATGCAGCGAGCGGTCGCCTCATGGTCGCCCTCGGTAGGGCGCGCCGAGCTCGATCCAGCGCACGAGGATGCGGCGCGCGTCCTCGGGCAGCGGAGCCTCGGGCGGGCAGCGGCCCGTCACCGTGCGCGGAGCGTCGAGCTCCTGGCCCAGCAGCCGCTCGACCAGTGCCGAACGGCGGGCGCGATGCGTTGCGGCGTCGACCCATCGATAGCCGCCCGTGGAGCCAATGCCCGGAGTCAGCAGTGACTCATACGCGTCGACGTAGTGCGTCGTCGGTGTCGCGGTGAGCGAGAGACCGCCGGCGGGCGCGCTTCCGCTGTGGCAGTGAATGCAGTGCCGTTCGAGGAGCGGCAGGACGTCCTGCCTGAAGTCGGCGAAGCGAAAGGCGTCGGCCGTCACGTTCGGCGGTGCGCGGGGCCGCCAGCGGTTGGCGTCGACGTGAGTGGCGCGCGTGACCGAGGCCTGCGTGAGAAAGTCGACCGGAGGCCCGAGCACCTCGCCGCGTGCGCCCGACATCGAGCCGTGACAGCCCGCGCACCGGGCCTCGAACGACGTGCGCTGGACTCCGACCGGGAAGCGCTCGCCGGGCAACAGCGCGTACCAGTGCGGCTGCAGCGCGCCCGTGGCCATGCCAGAGGCGTCGAGCGTCACCACCCTCACGGACACCCGCGGTGGCACGGTGGCCGAGAGGCTCATGTCGCTCTCGAGCGCCGCCTCCGCAGCCGCAAACAAGGGCATGTGGCCCGAGACCGAGAGCGTCGTCGCCCCCGGGTGGCCGTCGCGTGTCTCAGCGGCAGGCACAGGGATGGGGTCGAGCGACGCGATCGCGTGCAGCGGCGCGACGAGCCGAAGGGCCGCGAGGTCGGTGCGCACGGTGCGCGGCCCTACCGGCGGGAGCTGGGCCAGGAGCGCCTCGACCACATCGACGCCGCTGTGCACGATGAGGGCCGGCGTGTCGTCGTTGGTCCACGCACGCTCGTGGGCGTCGTCCTCGAGCGGTCGCGGCACGAGCGGCACGGGCTGCGACCAGGCGCGGTCGCCGCTCAGCCAGGTGGTCTGGGTGTCGAGCACGGGGCGCTGCGTGGCGCGCTCGTGGCGCAGCGTGATCTTCACGAGGTCGGTGCGCAGGTCGGCAGGCGGCGCGTTGAGGTCGACGGGCCCTGGCGCATGCGCAGCCAGGATAGCGCCGTCGGGCAGCGGCACCGGATCGCGCCACAGGCCCCCGGGGCTCAGGCCGTCGCGGGTCACGTGGGGCGTCAGGTTCGTGAGCGCGTGGCGGAAGCCGGGCAGGGTGGCGGTCGCCTCGGCGCCCTCGGGCACCTCGACGGCGAACTGCCGATCGAGCACGGCGAGCTGACCCCCGAGCGTGCGGTTCGCGGCGTCGAGCAGGGTCATCACGCCACGACCATCGGGCAGCTCGCGCAGCCCGAAAAACACCTGCGGCGGCTCGGACATGCCGAAGTGCGGGTGCGCCTCGGGCTGGAGGTGCCGGGTGCGGTCGTGGTCGATGGGGAAGCGAAACAGCACGCCTTTCGGTCCCGCGTCGAATGCGCGCTTGATGGTGTAGGCCACGGTGCCGTGAAATTCGCCCACCGCCAGGAAGGTGGGAGCCACCTCCGGGACGACCGTCCAGGTCAGCCGCTCGGGGTGACCGCCGTCGGTGTCCATGACGTAGAGATCGCTGTTGGCCACCGACGCTGCATCACCGACGTCGCCCCGGAACGATACGAAGTAGAGGCGCCCGGCGGTGCCTCGCCCGCCGCTCGGGCCGAACGTGGGGGACATGTTGGCCGGCACGTGGGCGATGCGCCCCGCGACCGGGACATCTCGCGTCAGCTGGCGCAGTCCGGTGCCGTCGACGCCGAGCGTGTAGACGTTGAGCGCGTCGTCCTTGCCGCGTCGTGCCGAGAACGCGAGCATGCGGCCGTCATGCGACACGGCCGGGTCGCGCACCTCGGCCTCGGTGCCGAGCGCGGCGGTCGTGAGATCGGTGACCGTGCCGCCGGGGAGCGGACCGTCCACGCGGTAGAGCGCCGTCGGGCCCACGTACGGCCGTGGCTCGAACACCGCCCCGGTCGAGAGCGGACCGCCGACTGCGACCACGCCCGCCAGTGCGCCCGCCGCCGGGGCGTCGCCACCCAACGCCTCGGCGCGAACCGCAGCTTGCCAGCCCAGGAGCGCTCGGACCTCGTCCGAGTCACGCGGGTCGAGACCGGCCTCGGCAGCCGCGGCCAGGAACACATCGTTGCCGCCCTTGTGCGGGATGCCGCCCTGCTCGAGCGGCAGAATCTTGCGCACGAGTCGCGCCTGCAGCGGGTGCGCCCAGAGCGTCAGGTTCGTGCGCGCCTCGGTCGACGCGTGGCGCAGCTCTGAGCGCGACAGTACCGGGCGGCTCAGATCGCGTGGCGGAGGGAACACCGCGCCACCGAAGTTGAGCGTGCCGTGGCATGTGGCCACGACGCACCCGCGGCGTACGAGCACGGGGTAGACCTCGTCCTGGAAGCGCCGCTCGAGGGTCGTGAGCGGCGGCTCGGAGGCGTCCTCTCGCCCGGCGGTAGCGCGCGCGAAGTCCTCGAGCGCCACATGCGCGGCGTGGGCACGTGACGGGAACACCGCGCCGCCGAAGTGGGCGAGGCCTCCTTGAGCTACGGGCAACGTCCGGCGCAGCAGCGTGGACAAGGCCGGATCGTCGGCGTTGACGCGCGCGACGGCTTGCCGGTAGGCGTCGTCGTGATCGGAGAGGTGGCCGTGGTCATCCAACGCGAGGGCGAACCACCGCGGATCGACCGACACGCCGTCGAGGCCGGCGGGGACCCCGTGACATGTCGAGGCGGCGCATCGGCTCTCCAACACAGGCACGACGCGTTCTTCGAACAGCGCGCGGTCGTCGTCGAGGCAGCCGACTGCGGCGAGGCTCGAGAGGAGCCAAGTGAGCGTGGCCCGCGGCCGGCGCCGGCTCGGGCCGGCCTGGACACGACACCCGTGGCGCTCGGGGCGAACCATGGGGGCTCGCGTTGCATCGGGCGTTCCAAGCGCTCCCTCACCCAACCAGCGCTCGTTCGGGGCACGGGGCGAGAACGGTGTGGCGCGTCAGGACGATCGATCCCGTCGCAACGGGACTCAGATGGGTCAATACTTCCGTCGACCTCGGCGGACTGCAGCGCTCCGCCCCCGATCTCCATCCCGTCCGGGCAGGTCGCCTGCTATGGCGGCGCCATGGACGCGAGCTGGTGCGGCGTGTTCGGGTCACCCCCGCAGTGGAACTGGGCCGGCAGCGGGTCGTGCGTCACCTGGATGTCGGGGCTATCGGCCTCCGATGCGACCTACCTGGAGGCCAAACACCGCGGCGATGGCTCCGGGAGCACCGCGTACAACCTCGGCGTCTGCTGCAAGTTCCAGCCGTAGCCCAGCGCCTCCCCTGAAGCTCGCTCGCGCCGCGTCGCGAGTCCGGCTATTCTGCGCGCAGCGCCACAGGAGCTGGGAGGCCGCGCGATGAAGCTCTGGAACACGAACTCGAAGTTTGGCGCGGCGCTGCGCTGGAAGCCGCTGCTGACCGCCGCTGGCGGTACGGGCATCCTCATCGTGGGCATGGCGTCGTCCTGCAACACGACGGGCAACCCCCTGCCTCCGGCCTCGGACTCCGTACAGACGGACGGCAAGACGACCGACTTCGGTGTGAGCGGCAACCTGCTGCCCCCCGACGCCGGCCCGGTCCCCACCGACACCACGCCCGACGTTCCGGAGGCCATCTCGTCGGGTAATCTGCTGCCACCAGACACCGATGTCATCACTCCGCCGCCGGATACGGGACCGGATGTCCCCGACGAGGGCCCACCGGCCGGAAACCTGCTGCCGCCCGACACGGACGTCGTGACGCCGCCCCCGGACACCGGACCCGACGTCCCCGACGAAGGGCCCCCGGTCGGGAACCTGCTGCCACCCGAGACTGACGTCATCGCACCGCCGCCCGATGCCGGGTGAGCCATGAGCGCACCACTTACGCTGGCCGACGTCCCCGACTCCTTCGAGCGCTTCGAGCTCGGGCTGCTCGGCGGCGCGCTCGAGCGCCAGTACCGCCGGATGCGCCCCGAGGTGGAGCGACTGCCCTGGGGCTCGCTGGCGGCAGAGGTCGCCACAGAGGCGCCGTCGGTCGTCGAAAAGGCCCGCCGCATCTGGACGATGGCCGCGTTTCAGGAGTACCGCACGGGGGCCTCCTGCACGACTGCCCTACGGCTGCTGCTGGAGGCCTCTGCGCCGCTCGATCTCGTGGCCGTCGCTACGCGCTTCCCCCTCGACGAGATCGTCCACGTGGAGCTGTGCGCGCGGCTTCTGGCCGAGCTCGGCGGCGCCGCACCGCTGCTGTATGAGCCCGACCGGCTGGGCGTGACCGGACGCGAGTCAGCGCGACCGCTGCTGCGCAGCGCCGAGGTCGTGATGCGTGTCTTTTGCGTCGGCGAGGCGGTCAGCATCCCCATCCTCCGGGCGAGCGCTCGTCACGCGCGCCAGCCGCTCATCCGGGCCGTGCTGCAGCGCATCGTCAAGGACGAGGCCGCCCACGGGCGCTTCGGGTGGTATTTCCTGGACTGGGCCGGAGAGCTGCTGACGGAGGCCGAGCGGCAGCGCTTGCGGTGGGTGGCGCGCGACGAGATCGACAAGCTCCTGGGCGCCTGGCAGCGGTTCGCCGAGCCGTCGGAGGCCGACATGCACCAGAGCACGCTGGGCTGGATGGATCCCAAGACCTACTTTCGCACGGCGCACGCCGCGCTGGACTCTGCCGTCCTTGGGCCCCTCGCGGCCCGCGGCCTCGATCCGCGCGACGTGAGCCCGATCGCGCGGCACTGAGGGCTGCATGGCTACCGACCGCGAACACATCGCCGCTCTCGAGGCGCGCGTCGCGGAGCTGGAGGGCCAACTCGCGGGCTCCCGCCGCCACCGCCGCCCGCTTGGCCGCCGCGGCGTCGTGGTGCTGGTCACGAGCCTCCTCATCCTGTTCTCGGGCATGGGCGTGCTCTTCTATTTCCTGTTCTCGTCGAGCGTCGAGGGCCGTGTACTTGTGACGCTCCCCGACGGCGTGCGCATCGAGTCCCACGAGCTGGGCTGTCGCGCGGGCACCGGCTGGGTCCCGCCCTTTCTGGGCGTCGAGCTCGTGCCGACGGTTGCGTCAGGGACGCGCATCCGCGTTCAGGGCAGCTACGCGAAGGGCGGCTCGGTCCTCGTCCTCGATGCGCAAGACCGCGTCCTGGCGACGTTTCCAGCCGGTGCGTGTCCGGAGCTGACGTGGTCCACGGACACGACCAGTACTCGGATCAACGGCGTGCGCGCTCTGGACGCCACACTCTCCGGCCGCTGCACCACGGCCGGCGCGACGCTCGAGGCCGAGGTCGTCGCAAAGACGTGCCACTGAGCGCGGCCCCAAGGGTCCGGGCTATGGTCGCGCGGGCAGCGGCTCGAGCGTGCGGCCGTCGAAGCACTCCAGCGGATCGCGCCGCATGCGGCGGCCGACTCGCTCGGGGACGGTCGAGACCCACGTCCGGTCGACGCAGACGACGCCAGAGCGGTCGCTCGGACGGAGCCCTGCGCGCAGGTAGGCGGTGAGCCCCCGCGTGCGTCGCGGGCCGACCACGTCGAGGCCGAGTTGCCATTGGAGGCCGAGGTGCCGTTGCCCGTCGACGCCCGCGAGGCGCAGCGGGACGACCGCGCGCTGCCCCTCCGGGCCACGCCGTGTCACCTCGAGGAGCGGCATCGCCTCGCCAACCATCCTCGCGAAGGTCGGATAGCAGGCGAACGGCCATCCCGCCGTCTGCTCGCGCGCGCCGGCGAGTCCAATCCCGGCGACCAGGAGCGCCCCGCCCCAGGCGGTCGCGCGCGTCGGCGCCGGGCTCGGCAGCATCTTCGCCAATGTCCTCGACCTACCGAGCCAGCCATCGACGCGCCGAAGTACGTCGGTCCACGGCCAGAGGCCGAGCGCGCAGAGCCAGAGGCTCTGGAATGGGATGAGCATCACCTGCTCGATGGCGATGTGAAACGCGACGCAGCCGAGGACGAGCGGGATGCGCCATCGGGTGAGCACCGCGAGCGGCAGGAACCCGAGCTCGAATGCGACGGTGAGCCCCGCGCCTACCTGGCAGAGCAGGGGCCACTGGTCCACCCGCAGCGCGGGCACCCGACCCATCTGGGCCCACTTCCAATGCATCTGGTGGATGAACTGGTCCGAGGCGACCCACGCCCAGCCGCCGTGAACGAGCTTCCAGAGCCCGGGAAAGAAGTAGACTAGCCCTAGCACGACGAATCCGAGCCGCAGTGGGACTCCATAGCGCGGGGTGGCCTCGTCGTCGGCCACGGCCTCGCCGCGCCGCGCTCGAAAGTGGCGGTCGAGCGAGACGGCGTCGCCACAGGGACTGCACGCGATCAGCGCGAGGAACCAGACGAGGTGGTGCGTGTGTCGCACGGTCCCCACGAGTTGCGGGAGCGCCAGCAGGTAGACGGCCGAGAGTGTCGCGAGCGTCGCCGAGGCGCGCGTCCAGAGGCCCACCAGGAGGAGCGTCGTTGCGGCCATCAGGAGGACCGTGGCCGTCAGCGGCAGCCACTCGGGTCCCGGCAGCGCCGGCGCGACCCAGCCGAGGCCCCACGGCACGGCGCGCAGGTCGACCGACCACGTGGCCGCGAGGCGCGCTGCGCGCACGTCCGGGCTCGTGAGCACGACGGCCGCGACCGCGATGCGCAATGCGGCGAGGTCCAGCGCGAACGCGCGCGGCACCACGGATTCGCTCAGCCTGGAGGCGAGCGCTGTGGTCGCCGCGCGGAGCGCCGGAGGTGGAGGAGCCCCACCGTCGCAAGCAACAGCGCTCCTGCGACTCCCGTCGGCCCGCCGCGCGTCCCGGGGGCGCAGCTGCGTGTGCCAGTCCCTGGCCCGGGACCGAGGTCCGTGGGAGTCCCTGCGTCGGCGTGCGGCACCGAGGCCGCCGCCGCGCCGGCATCCGCAGGCTCCGCAGGGCCGACGTCGGCGCCGTCTGGGGGCGTCGTCGAGGCGTCGGGCGGTTCGAGCACGAGGTCCCCGGGACCCTCGATCTCCGTCGGGTCCGTCGGCTTCGCTTCAACCGCGGGGGTCACCGTGACCGTGACGTCTTGCCACGGCTTCGGGCAGGCGAAGCGGCCCTCACCCTGGTGGAGGAGCGTGAACGTCTCCATGATCGGTACAGAGATCGTCGAGTCCGTGAGGCACGTCGAACAGGCGTCAGCCAATGGCGGGCCGCGAAGCATGAAGTCGAACGTGACGCTCGCCCCCGGTGCCACCGGCGACTTGAGGATCGCCGCTGTCGAGAGACCCGGCCACGAGTCGTGACGCAGCCACGAGGCCTGACCGTCGACCTGGCCCTTCGCTCGCAGTACCACCGTGCCCGGCTGCCAGGTCTCGGAGCCCACGTTTCTCCAGGTCATCGACGCCGGCAACGATTGCCCCGTGATGACCTGGGCCGGAAGCTGCGAGGCGACGAGCTCCGCGCCCCACGGTGGCGGCGTCGTTCCCATGGCGGGGAGGTCCTCGTCGCTCACCCCGTCACAGTCGTTGTCGAGCCCGTCACAGACCTCGGGCTGCGACGTGAAGCTCCCGACGCACGCGACGGTGCCACTCAGGCACTTCAAGAAGCCCGGCGCGCACTGTCCCGCCAACGTCGTGTCACACGCCTGCGTTCCGCCCTGCGGATCGAGCCAGACGCACTTGCCGAATTCGCCCCACGCGCATTGCGCCGAGCACGTCCGCTCCTTGTAGCCGCACTCGCCACACGCGAGCGTCGAGGTCGTGCCGGACCCGCACTCCCCCTGTCCGGTGCACTCGCCGAAGTCTCCCCAGAAGCACGAGCCCGTGCACGTGCGCTGATGCGTGCCGCAGTTGCCGCAGCCACCCGAGCTCTGCTCGCCCGGAGAGCAGACGCCTTCGCCGTTGCAGCCGCTCCAGCCGCCCCAATGGCAGCCATCGCAGCCCCGCGTCTGGGTGCCGCAGCGGCCGCAACCCTTGGACTGCGACTGCCCGGCGCTACACTCACAGTTTCCGCAGTTTGTGCCCTTCTTGCAGATGAATCCCTGCGCGTAGCCGGCCTTGTGGCAGGCGTTGTACTTGCCGTATTGGCCCCAGCACGACATCTCGGTCGCGCAGAAGCCCCCCGAGGCGTCGACCGACGTGATGAAGCCGACGTGCCCATACTGCCCCACGGTGCGCACGAAGACCGAGCCGACGAGCGGCGTCGTCCCTGTGGGCCAACCCGCGGCCTGGGCCTCATTCAGCCAGTCGTTGGCGTTGCCGTACGTGGGCAGCGGCGGTGCACCCCAGCTACAGCAGGCGCCTTCCCACGCCCACCAGGTGCAGTTGCCTCCGTTGTCGCAGCATGGGAACGGGTTGTTCTTGCCGCAGGTGCACGTGTCCTTTTGGTTGCCGCATTGGTAGACGGCGTGAGTCGCGGTCCCGGTCAGCATGGCGAGCACGAACGCGCAGGCCGCGATGGCGCTTCGGAGTGAGAAGGCTCGCGCCGCCGTCATGGGCTCACTCATGGGTCGGCCCTCCCGTGGTGGATGTGCGGGCGCCACGAGCGTGCGCGTCAGGCATGAAGGTGTCCACCAGTCGACCAAACGCGCTGGCGGAGGTGTCGCCCTCACCGTTGACGTACATCAGGCGAAAGACGTAGGTGCTGGCGGCCACGAAGACCACGGTCTTCTCCGAGGCCTGTCCGCGCGGCACTGACCAGCGACGTCCAGCGAGGCGCCCACCGCCGACGGAGACGGTGCCCTCGTCCCGCGAACCCGAGTACATGACGACGTGGCCTACGCGCCCGAGCCACGCGTCGAGGCCGGCCGCGGTGGGATCGTGCCACACGTCCACGACCAGGTCTCCGCGCGCGGTGCCCCGCCAGGTGACGCGCCGCCGGATGACCTCCGGTCCGCCGTCCGCGTTGTCGAACGTGACCTCAGGCTCGAAGTCCGCCAGCGACTCGACCGACCAACCGAAGCGTGGGTCCGTGTAGCGCTCCGGCGTGGGCGCAGCCGGTACTGCACTCAGCGCCGCCGACGTCACGGTCGTCGCTGCAGGCGCAGCAGCCTGCGAGGACGAGGTGGACGGCCTCGCCGAGTCCGAGCACGCCACGATCCCAAACAATAGGAGCGATGAGGAGATGCGACCCACGTGACCTCCGCGCCAGCGCACTCAGGCAGGTACGCCGGGCACGACCAGGTGTCAACGGTCACGACGTCGACCAGAGAAACCCGAGTGCGCCGTTGGCACGACCTCCGCTGAGGCGGTGACGTGGCCTCAGAAACCGACGTCGATGCGGCGACGGCGCCCCTGTTCCTCAGCGTGCCGCAGACCGACGCCTCCACAGGAGCGCCACGATCAGTCCCAAGAGGACCCACGCGCTGCCCGGAGCCGCGCCCGCGCCAACGCCGCAGCCTCCCGTCACCGGCGAGGCCACGGTCACGACCCGCTCGGCGAGTACGGTCACGATGCTCGTCGCGTGCGCGCCCAACGCGTCGGTCACGGTGACGACCGCCGAGCCCACGGCGACACCCGTGGCCGTGCCGGCGCTCACGGTCGCAACGGCCGCGTCGTCGACCGTCCACGCATACGGAGCCTGGCCGCCATACGGCTGAAGCGTCACGGTCTGTCGCACGGCGATGGTGACCTTCGTCGGGCCGAGCCCCAGGGCGGGCGCCACGGCCTTGGGCGTGCTCACGGTGACCTCGGCCGTCGCGCTCCGACCATTCGCCGCGGTTGCCGTGAGCGTCGCCTGTCCGACCGCCACAGCGGCGATCCGACCGGTCGCCGCCTCCACCGTCGCGATGTCCGGTCGGCTCGACACGTAGCCACTGGGCGCCACGCCGCCCTGAGCCGAGAATTAGGCCGCGTCTCCCACAACGAGCGCGAGCGACTTCGGAACCAGGCTCATCGTCGACCCGGAGACCGTCACGCCGAGGCGGACGACGGTGCCCTTCGGGTCGACGCCCACGAGGTCCGCGGTTCCCTCCCGGAGACATGTGGCCTGGGCGGGCTGCATCGGGCCCTGCGCGTCCTCTTGCGCGACAGAGAGCTCCAGCACCACACCGGCCGCAGACTCGACTGACAGCGACGCGTACGGCCCGACCCCGCCAAGGAGCGCCAGACCGAACGACTCGCCCTCGGCGCAACTGGCCTGCGCCGGCGCAAACGCCAGCGGAAGCGTCGGGGCCACACTCGCGCCGTCGCCCGGATCCTCGGGATCGAGGCCGTGCTCGACCTCGAACTCGTCCGAGAGCCCGTCGTCGTCCGTGTCACCCTTGGTCGCCGACTGCGTCTCGTCGGTCTGTCCATCGCAGTCGTTGTCGACGCCGTCGCTCAGCTCGGTCGCCGTCGGGTGTACGGCCGGCTTCGCGTCGTCGCAGTCGCCGTGCGTCTCGGAGTAGTAGGTGAGCATGACCCCCTCGTCGATGGCGACGTTGCAGTTGTCGTCCTGCCCGTTGCAGGCCTCAGGCGACGCCGGGCTCTTGAGCGGGTTGGTGTCGTCGCAATCGCCCGCGACCTTGACGAAGCCCAGCGGCAGCGTGCACCCGAGCACGGCTCCGGCGGTTGCGCCAAAGCCATCACCGTCACCATCGGGGTAGTAGGTCGTCTCGACACCCTCATCGGTGAGTCCGTTGCAGTCGTTGTCCTTGAGGTCGCAGGCCTCGCCGTGTACGGGGCGGCGAGTCGCGTCGCCGTCGTCGCCGTCGCCCGGCGTTTCCGTGTACCCAGCCGGCGCGCTGCGCCCGGTCACCGTCTTGGTGGCCAGGCTCACGCCGTCGCCGTCGTTGTCGAAGTAGAACGTACTGAGCTTGCCCTCGTCGATCTTGCCGTTGCAGTTCTGGTCCTTGCCGTCGCAGACCGCCTTGACCCCGGGGTGGACCGAGGGGTTCCCGTCGTTGCAATCGCCCGCGGCCGGATCGTAGCCATCGTTATCCTTATCGGTATACGGATCATCGATCGTGCCGTTGCAGTCGTTGTCCTTCGAGTCCTTGAGCTCGACCGCGTTCGGATAGATGGACGGGTCCGTGTCATTGCAGTCACCGCCCGAAGCCGTGATGCCGTCACCATCCTTGTCGAGCTCCGGTCCGCCCGAGCCGCCATACGCGCCGATGTCGGAGCGCGTGCCGTCCAGGTCCAGGATCGCCGGGTCGCCCGCGTCGATGAGCGCGCTACTGCTCGCCAGGTGGAAGTCGTCGTTGGCGAAGTCGCCGTCGTCCGAGAACGCGACGAACGTGGGCGCGACCGCGACCGTGCCGAGGCACCCGATGGGATCGGGGAGGTTCTTCACTGCTCCTTGGTAGTTGCCAGCGATTGCGCTGTGCGTGATCAGCGCTCGGCTCGAGCTGCTCGTGCCATAGAGGCCCTCGCCGTTCGTCGAGTCGGCGACGATGCACTGCGTCAGGAGGACGTCGCTCGTCTCCCGCAGGAACAGGCCGCCGCCGCGGGGCGCCTCGTTTCGGTAGAGCGTGTCGTTGATGAAGGCCACGCGGGCCGACGTGCTGACGTAGACGCCGCCACCGTCCTCGACGGCCGTGTTGTCCACGACGAGCGAGTCGGCGACGGTGGCGGAGCCGACGCCGACGAAGTACAGCGCGCCGCGACGCCGTGCCGTGTTGGCGAAGAACTTGGAGCCCCGCACGAGGACACGTTAGGGGGCCGCCGCATCCAGGAACAGCGCGCTGCCGTAGTCGACGATGGCATTGCCCGAGAACGTCGAGTCGGAGACAGTCAGGTTGGCACCCGAGACATAGATCGCCCCGCCGTACGTCGTTCCAGAGTTGCCCGTAAAGGTCGATCGGCGGACCTCGACGGTCGCGCCGTAGACGATCGTGATGGCCCCGCCGTTCGCCGAGACGTTGTGTGTGAGCGTGGAGTCCTCGATGACGACGCTCGTGGCCACATCACCGATGTAGAATGCATGCGTCGCCTTATTCTTCGTCACCGTGAGGTTCCGCGGCAGCGGCGTACCGCCCTCGCGTACCGTCAGGCCGTAGGTTCCCGTCGCGTTTTTGAACGTACACCCCTGGAGCACCGGGCTGGCGCGGCCCACGTAGATCCCGGTGCCGCTGCTGGTGATCGTGAAGCCCTCGATGACCGTGTCCGACGTCTCGTCCTGGCTCACGGTCACGACCGTGCCGCTGCCCTGGAGCGTCGTGACGGCCGGGCCTTGCTGCGAGTGGAGCCAGAGGGACTTCCCCTTGAAGTCGATGGTCCCGAGGTAGGTCCCCGGAAAGACGAGGCTCTCGTCCTTGTTGCTCGAGGCGTCGATGGCGGCCTGGATCGTCGTGTAGCCCGCGCCCGCTGCGCCCGCCGTGCGCGTCGTGGCGTGCGGCGAGGTCGCGCACAGGACCACGCACGGCGCGAGAAGAGTACGTGCGAGCGCGGTCATGGCGAGGCCCTCCCTTCGTGCGTTTCCGCCATCCTCGGTGAGGTCCACGGCGAGAATCAAGCGCACCCGCAGAGGCACCCAGCGCGTCGAACATCGGCGGACTCCGGGTTGCCGAGAGCCGGCCAAACGAGGTATCATGCCGTCGCGTCGCTCGTTTGAGCGCCGCGCCTCGGTCGCCTTCCGCAGCATGGAGCCGTCATGAGTAGTCAGCCTCAACGGGCCCTCGCCAGCCAAGTTCCCGCCAATCAGCCGGCTGCCGCGATCGCGGACGCCCCGGCGGCACCGAGCCGCACACAGCAGCTCGTGGGCGGTCTCGACGGCTACGCCGCGCAGCAGGCCGCGCTCTCGCCGAGGGGAGCGGCGGCCAAGGCGCCGGATGCGACGAACACCACGACGACCGCGCAACCGACTGACGCCGGCGCCCCGGACACCGCCGCGCTTGCGGGACCAGAGGCGTTGAGCCCCCTGCGCCAAGCGCTGCTCCAGCAGTTCCAGGCCCTCAACGGCAAGGGTGTCGGCGACGCGGAGTTCGAGGCCATCTGTGGCGAACAGTGGTGGAAGGACCGGCAGAAGAGCGAGGCCGACGCCAAGGTCTACAACAAGGACGTCTGGCCCGGCGAGGTCGCCAAGTGGGAGCAGGAGTGCAAGGCCAACCCCGAGTATGCCAAGACTCACAAGAAGCCGCCGCGGAAGGACGACTCGCACTTCACCACGTGCATCGCGACCCAGACCAAGCTGCTCGAGGCCGCGTTCAAAGCCACACAGCAGCACGTCAAACAGACGGACGCCGCCAAGTTCGACATGTTCACCTACGGCACGCTCGGACGGCTCGAGGCCACCAAACGGGGGGCATGGGTCGAGGCCAAGCCGGGCATGCCCAATCGCCCACAGCCGGGGGACATCCTCGTCCTCGAGATGCGTGGCAGCGCCGACAAGGTGCAGGGAGACATCGACGGCGAGAACTCGCAGTACTCGATGTATTCGCAGAACGTGAAGTCCATCGAGAAGAAGCTCGCTGAGGCTCGGGCCGCGTCGCAGAGCGCGACTGAGGCCATCTCCAAGGCGGGACAGGCCAAGGTGCCGCAGCTCGAGGCCCGGCTCCAGGAGCTCAAGGCCGCGCACGACAAGCGGCTCCAAGAGCTCGACGCCAAGCTCGCCGAGGCGCGCGCCAAGACGGCAGCCACGGCCGGCACCGAGAAGGCCCTCAAGGGTGGCAATCGCATGGGCGGGCTCGAGTTCTCGCACGTGGGCTTCTTCAACGGCCTGCGACCGGAGACCGACGCCGACGGCAAGCCTACCGGGCGGGAGCTCTGGACGACCTTCGACGGCGGCGCTCACGTCCCGGGGAAGGTCGACAACCAGGGCGCCAAGAGCGGGCTGCGCATCTACGATCCGCGCACCAATGAGATCATGGGTGCCTCGCAGGGCAAAGGCGGGGCGGTCACGCAGGACGGCAAAACACGCTGGCTCGGCGGCTGGACGAACGTCGACGCGCTCGTGGACGCCTCGCGACCGCCGCCTGCACCGAAATAGCGTGGTCGCGCGATTGGCGCCGACGGCGATCGGGTGGGTGTGACGTCCATGCATCGACGCGAGCTGCTGCGCCGCGTGGCCTGCTCGTCACTGCTTGGCCTCGCCGGTGCGGCGCGTTGCGGAGGCGGCGTGACGACCCAAGCGGTCGCCCAGGGATCGCCGCGGACGTCCACGCCGTGGGCGCAGATCCCCGCCCCGTTCGAGGCCGTGCGGCTCCCCGCCGAACGGCAGCCGTTCAACCTGCTCGAGTTGTTTCTCTACGGCGGCTTGTCGCCCTGGGAGAGCTTCTACGTCGTTCCAGAGTACGGAGATCCGGCCAACAACCCGAAGCCGTACCGCATCGAGCACGGGATCGAGCTCGGCAAGACGTACACGGGCGGAAGCCAGTGGTGGACGTTCCAGTCGGGTGTCGCGCGCACCATTGGCTCGGAGTTTGCGCGCTGTGGCGGAGCGGATCGCCCGCTGCTCGCGCCGTGGCGAACCGACGCCCTCGGCAAGACCGTCAATCTCGGCCCGTTCATCGCTCCCTTGCGAGAGCGTCCGGATCTCCTGGCGCGCATGCGCGTCTGGACGATGCGGCACGATGTCTTCGACCACGTCGGCGCGGTGCCGTTCAGCTTGACCGGGCTGCGACGCGGGAGCAGCCGCGGTGCGGCTCTGGGGACGCACTTGGAGCGCTTCTTCCGCGACCGCGTGCCCGTCGAGGTGATTCAGCCCTTCTCCTACACGCTGTATCAGCGCGCGGCGGATCTCGTCACCAACACCGACGCCGCTGCGGCGATTGGACTCCATCGTGCGGCGTCTCGGCCCCTCAGTCTGCGCCTTGGACCACAGTCGCGGGAGTTCCTCCAACGACTGGAGCGGCGCGTCATCGGCGATCGCCACGCCCAGGTCGATGCGCTGGCGGCCGCCTACCTGGCGGACTACCGCCAGCGACTCGGGGCCGACATGCGCGCACCTGCGCTGGCCGACCTCGAGCACGGCCACACCTCCGTGGAAGGCTTTCGCCTCCTGCAGCAGATCTTCGCGGGCGCCGATCTGACGCCCTCGGATGCGCAGACGTGCGAGAAGGAGCCCAGTCCGGACGATACGGCCGCATCCATCGCCCTCGGCGTCAAGCTTGCCAACCATCCGCTCCATCCGGCGCGCTATGTGTGCGTGATCGAAGGCGGATTGTACCCCGATCGGCTGGGGGCCGGCTACGACACGCACTTCGACCACGTGCGTTGGACTGCGAGCAACACGCTTCACTCCATGAAGCACCTCGTCAGTCGAATCAATGAGCCTGGAGAGCGCGATCCGACCAAGATCGACCTCGACAGGACGATGGTCCTGTTGAACACGGAGTTTGGCCGATCGCCATATCCGCAGCGCATGGGTCCCGACGGTGAGCTCGAGAACTGGGGAACCGATCACTGGCCGTACGGTTACGTCGTCGTCGGGCTCGGGGGCCCCATCGACGAAGAGCGCTCTGGGATCGTCGGGGCCCTCGACGAGAACGCGATCGCCAGCTCGGGCTCCATCTCGCCGACCCAACACCGCGCGGCCATGCTGCTGATGATGGGCGCCTGGCCATTCACTCCGGAGTCGTTCGCCGTCGGCGATCTCCCGGACATCGGCACGGAGGTCGAGGGCGCGGCCTGGCTGCGCGAAATGGTCCTGGGGTACCCCCTGTGACCGTGGTCGTCATCGCGGCCTTCGCGCTGGCGATGGCGTCCGACGACGGGGAAGCCCCTTCGGAGGCGTCGCGACCGGTCGTGGCGGTCGAGGTCGACCCCGCGGCGGTGTGCGATGCTGGCGACGAGGCCTTCATCAAGCGCATCGTGCCGATTCTCTGGGGGAGGAGGCCCGTCTCCATCCGCGAGGTCGACGTCCTGCTGCAGGTGCTTCGCCGGACCGACCGGGCCACCTTGGTCCGCGCCATGTCGCGCTCCGACGAGTTCGCGACGCGCCAGTGGTCGCTCTTCAAAGACGGGCTCGAGGTCAACCGCGCTGGGCCGAGGGCTCCTCCGGCGTGCTACGGCGCACCCATGCGCACCGAGACCGGTACCGAGCTGGCAACGTGGGTCCGAGACCACGCGCCCGAGTCCGCGCCACCCATTACCGATTGGAACCTGACCGACCTGTTTCGCTCGGCGCTTCAGCTGGACGACGTGTCGGTCGTGTTGAAGGCGCACCTCGTCATGATCCCCGCAACGCCGGTCGCGCCCACCGAGGATGCCGAGCAGAGGTCGGTGTGGTCTCAGACGTTTCAGCGCACGTACTTGAATCGAAGTCAGGAGTGCATGGTCTGTCACAATTCTGAGTACAACGTACTGTTCGACCCGGATCCGCGCTATTCGCGCGCGTGGTCCGTGCCGGGTCACTTCGAGAAGGCGCTCTACGGCAACAGCGGTGGTCCGGGCCCGACGGGTACCGCGGTTCACACGCTGTTTCGACAGGGCGGGGTACTGGTCCCCGTCGATGGCGGTCGCCACGGTCCGCCCCGTCCCGCGGTACCGAGCTTCCAGCCGTGGGGCGCGAGCGCCCAGTGTGGGACCTTCGTTCGACCGGAGGCCATCGGGCCGAACGGTAGCAAGGAGGTCGGCTTCTTCATCGAGAGTACGGGCACCGTTGGCTCCGTTTTCGATCTTCAGCGCCATCTGAGCGCTGGCCTGGCCAAGCTGCGCCTCGCCCCGCTCGTCCTCGGGCCCGAGCTCTCGATGGATCCCGAGGTGGGCTTTGCGTACCTCACATCGCTCTCCATCGCGAACATGGTCTGGCGCGAGGTCACCGGTCGGTCGCTGACGACCGCGAACCACTTCCCACGCAACCGCTTCCAGCGCGATCTGATGGTCGATCTCGCGGAGCGGTTCATCGGTAGCGGCTTCTCTCTCCGGGAGCTGCTGGTCGCCATCGTGACCCACCCGACCTACAACCAGGCGAATCCGCCCGCGTGCGACGCGCCTGGCTCGCCGTATCACCTCCCGCCCATCTTCGATCCGTGGACGGTCAGCGACGAGCTCCCCGAGCGCCGCCGCAACGGCGTGGGCGATGCGCTCCGGCCTCTGGACCCACGGCTCGCGTACGGGGCTGTCGCGTACGCCTTGGGATGGCCTGCTCCCCGGGAGTTCATCACGGAGAAGGAGCCCGACGCGGCGACGGTTCAGCTGCCGATCGAGGGCCGCTTCCAACGCGACATCGGCGTCTACCTCACCGACTCGGAGCGCGGCTTCCGCGGCGCGAGCCTGCTGTCGATGCTCTCGTGGGAGGCGGGCGTCGGAGCGTGCGTCGACCCGATGGAGTTCGCCAGCTCGACCTACTGGCTCGATCCGCGCCCAGACGACTTCATCGACCGACTGGTGCGCTCCGCGGGCCCGGACACGCGTCTCGAAGACATCATTGGCGCTCTCCAGGATCGCCTGATCTCCGATCCCAAGGTCGAGAGCCCCGCCGTCCGAGCGGCATTCGAGCGGCTCTTCGGCGCCTCGCTCGGCACGCCCGTCGCCGAGGTCGTTGGACTCGAAGGCAACCTTCGGCTGGCGTGCGGTGTCATCCTCGGGTCTCCGCAGTTCCTCATGGCGGGTGACCCGGGCCCGGATCGGGTCGGCTCGACGATGCCCATCATCGTGGAGGGCACGTCGTTTCTATCGCTCTGTCAGAGGCTCGCTCCCGTGCTGTTTCCTGACGGTCACATGCGGTGCTCGGAGTCTGGAGTCGAGCTCAAGGACCCATAGCGTCCCACGTTTCTCGCGGGCACGGTGCCTTGGCGCGGGGCCATGGGCCTGCCGCAAGGACCTCAGTTGACCAGCGCCGGTCCGAGGGTGCAGTTGGCAGCGAGCAGGCACGCCTTGACGTCCGCACATGGCGCCGAGGCGCAGGCTTCGACCTGCGCGATGGCCGCCGAGGTAAACGCCGTCGAGAACGTGAAGCACATCTCCGCCGCCGCGGAGCCCGTGTTGATGGCGCACGACTGAAGCTGCGCGTTCAGCGCATCGCACGTCGTCTTGGCGGCGGCCGGTGCCGTGTAGCCGAGCTTCGGCAGCTGCATGAGGCAGCTCTGGAAGAGTTCGAACGCGTTCGTGTAACCGCAGGGGGCCGACTGGATGCACCCCAACAGCTTCGCCCCGGCGCTCGGCTCGAGGTACGACGTGACGAGCGCGCAGCCGCTCTCGCACTCCGTGTCGACGGCGCACTTCTTCGCCGCGGCGCAGAACGCCGCGCAGTCGATGCCCATGGGCGCGCCGGCCGGCTTCCAGCATTCGCCCGCAGGGATCGAGGTATCGAAACCGCCCCCGTCCTTCGGCGGGGGCTTGTGCACATCGTCTGTCGGACCTCCGTCCGGGAGGACCGGGCCATCGGCGAGGTCGTCCCCCGGCCCGGGATCGCTGCTGCCCTGGTCCTGCGACGGTCCCGAGTCCGAGTCGGGCTTGTTCGGGGACAGGTCGTTTGCCTGCACGCCATCCTTGGCCGGCGTGGTGTCCTGCTTGCCACCGACGTCGACTTCACTCTTGCTCGATTGCAGCGCGTCGCTTGCGTCCGCGGGACCGACCGTCACGTAGACCGTCGTCTCCTTCGTGGTGCAGCCGCTCAAGCACAGGGAGAACAAAAGGGACCGGGTAACTCGTGCAGGCATCGTTCCTCGTCCTCGAGGGGAGCGTTCACGCGACGCAAGCGCGCGCATCCGTCGCGCGTTCGCTCGTGCTCCGTCAGGTGAGCGTAGCCAAGGGCCACCCCGACTGCAACTCATCGGTCACGTCGCGCCTCTCGTTCTTCGAAGGGCGTTGACCTCGCGCTGCACAATGCGTACCGTCTTCGCAGTGGCCGCGCTGAGCCACGCGCCGCACCGCAGGAGGCCCCGCGTGCTCCGCCCCTTCCCTCTTCCCCTCCCCCTCATCGCCGTCTTCGTGGGTGTCCTCGGGTGCCGATCGACCGCCATCGACGAGGTCGTGGACGCGGCTGCCCCGGGGGCTCAGGTCGAGCCCGCGCCGTGGGAGCCGCACCTGCCCGGGTCGGACGTCTTGTGCTGGACGCCCAAGATGGGCCGCCGGACACGCGAGTCCGCGCTGCCGCCGTGCACACCGTCGCGCGAGCCATGCAATTTCCTCGACGACGACGGTGACGGCATCACCGACCCGTCCTGCAAGACGATGCCGTGCCACTCGCACGCGGACTGCACCTACCACGGCGCGCACCTCGGCGACGACTGCGACTGGCCCGCCGGCGGCGTCTGCAACACGATCCACGCGCCCGAGCCGGGCGTCTCGAACGATCTCTGCGCCGGTGTCGCGTGCCCTCCGGCGATGCAGTGCGTCGCTGGCGCCTGCTCTCGGGGTGGCGCGACCTTGCCGGGGGAGCCGTGCTTCGGCGGCGCAGAGTGCGCACTGAGCGCGGGGTGCATTCCATGGGCCGAGGGCACGAACGCGCACCCTTCGGACAAGCGGTGTGTCGCGTTCTGTCACGACTACGACTGCCCGGCCGGCTTCGTCTGCTCTCGGGAGAGCTACATTGACGGACCGCAGGGGCAGCCCGAGGGGGACTACTGTCGTAACGCGGCGCTGTGCCTTTCGGCGCGCAAGCAGTGCACGGCCGACATCAAGGCGTGCTTTGCCGACGCGGTCTGCGTGCAGGGGCTCGCCATCACCAGTCAGTGCCTGTTGGGGCAACTCAAGGCCATCGCCGACCAGTCTCGAAACGGAGACGGCGGTCCGTCACCGACGTTCGCGCGGTCCGAGGCCCTGCGCCACTGCATCGCGTGGTTGCCGCGCGACCTCCGGTCGGGTTCGCTCGAGCGCTGGGCGTCGTGTAACGACGCCGCGTGTGAAGGGGACTTCACTCAGCTCGAGGTGTTCTGACCGCGTAGACCGGCCTCGGTGGGTCAGAGGCGTCCGCGTCGCTGCGGGTCATTGCGGCTGCCCTGCCGCGACCCACGCATCGAGGATCGCGACATGCTCTTCGTCGACGAGGATCGGTCCGCCGCGATCGAGCAACAGCGGGCCGCTGCCCGTCTGAGTCGACGTGATCGTGTCGCGAATGCGGCGCAGCGTGCAGTGGGCGAGGGTCGTTCCCGGCACGACCGAGGCCTTCCCTCCGCAGGTCGCAAAGCCGTTACCCTCGGAGCAGCACCCGGGCTGAGCGAGCAGGTCCGCCCTGCCGACGAAGCACGTGGCGCCGTCGCAGCGGCCCTCGGTCTCATCCGCCGTGTGGCAGCCGCCGCAATAGTGCGCGTAGATCGGTCGCGCGTGCTTCGCGTGGGTGTACGGCGGCCCAGGGGGCAGGCTCAGCGGCGTCCGTACCGGCGCCTCCGGGTCGGCGTCGTCTATGGCGTCGTCGCTCTCGGTGTCTGGCATGGGCCCCGCATCCGTTGGCGCAGTCGGGGGGTGGCCCGGCGCGAATGAGCAGCGCGCCATTCCGGTCAGCAGGGTGGAGACGACCAAGAAGCGACGGAGCATGCCATTCCTTCACGTCCTCACGGACCCCGTCAACAACTACACGCCCGCCTGCTCGACCGCAAGGCGCGGGGTGCGCAGCGGCGCCGTCGCCCGTGGCTGGCGCGCGACGACGGTCATCGTGGCGCTTGACGGTCGACGGCGGGCAAACGTAGGTTGCGCGACGTGGCAGCACTTGCGGATGGAACGGCTTGGAAGACAGCGTAGTGCCAGCCAGTAGTCGCGCGGCGCGCATCGCCTACGTGGGCGCGCTCGTCGCGCTGCTCGCCTGGTTCATCTGGACGTACGGCGTCACTTTCGCTGGTCGACTCGACGGGTGTCCCGATACCACCCGGGATCTCCTGCGCGTCCACGCGCTCGTACACTACGGAGTCCTCCCCGACTACGGTCCAGGGGTCTTTCCGACCAATGTCAGTCTCGGCCCCGGCTACTACTACGTCGCGGCCCTGGCCCAGGCCATTGCGCCGGGCCCGCTCAGCGTCCACTGGCTGCACGTCGTCACCTCCGCGCTCGGCCTTCTGGCGTTGGCCGACGTGCTTCGCCGGCTCTCCTCACGCACGCTAGCCGTGGCCCTGACCGCGATTCTTGTCAGCGGTACCTACTTCGAGCGCATCTTTGTCCCTGTCTGGCACAACGGACTCATGCCGGGGCTCGTCATGGCCTGGTTCTGGCTGGTGTGGGGAGGGCTTCAACGCATCACGCCACCGGCGCGCGGCTGGACGCTCGTGTGCGCCTGGCTGGTACAGACGCTCATGCTCCATACGCACGCCTCGGCGGCTCCTTTTGCCGTCGCGCTCGGCCTCACACAGATCGTTCATTGGTGGCGCGATGGGTGGCGGGCCGCGCCCGGGGCGGAGGGGCTCGCGGCTGCCGTGAGCGCCTGGCTGACCATCGACCACGTCCTTCTACTGGCCTCGCTCGACACACAGACGCTCCCTCCGCTGGGGTCGTCCGAGGCTCACCGCGTCGACCTGCTGGGCACGTTGCGCGGAGTCGTCGAGTTGCTCTCGATCAACGACGGGGCGTCCGGTCCGAGCGCCGTGACGGGGACCCTCGTCCTCTTCGCAGCACTCGGCGCCCTGCGCCGCGGCCGTTCGGCCTTCCGTGACCATGGCGCCTATACCGTCGTCGTCGCCGCGATGCTCGCCGCATGCGTGGCCACGGCGACGATCTTCAACGCGTGGTGCTTCGACGCGCGCTACATGACGGGACTGGTCATCGTCACCGTGCTGGTGATGGGAATCGGGTTGCACGACGCGGTTGCGTGGCTCCAGCGCCGGGCCCGCTCTCGGCCCCGGGTGGCGGCGAGCATCGCCGTCAGCGCCATCGTCGCGTGGGGGCTCCTGGCCAGCCTCGGCCCCCATGCCCCCGACGAGTCGGAAGCGAGCGACGCCGGTGACCAGGGTCATCACCATCACCTGCCCGGCTCGCTCGTGCTGCTTCAGCCGCTCCAGTCCGCGTTTAGTGTCCTCGCAGAGTCGCGGCCGTGGAGCGCGACCGATCTCCTCACGCGGGTCCATGGACCGGTCTTCTCGAGCAACTTCCCCGTCCGCTACTGGAGCCGAAGCCTGGGCTTTCGCGGTGATGGAGCGCCGGGCATTCACCTCGCCATCTTCCCTCCAGAGTTCCCGCGACCCGCGACGACCCGCCTGGAGCGCCTCTTCGCCGTCCCGCAGGACGACACCAGCAGTCTGGAGGTGCTCTCCTTTCGTCCGCGCCTCGACTACGCAGCGATTCAGGCGCGCTCTAGAGGGCGGCATTGCCCCGTCACGCTGCCGTATCTTCGGGCGCGCTACGCCACAGCGCTGGACGCCGTCGGGCTCGCAGCACCCCCCGAACCGGAGGCTTGCGGGCCGCCGGGAGAGCCGCTCACGCTGCACCTCCCGCGCGTCGAGGGCGACGCCCCACTCACGCTCATCGCCAGCTTCGACAACCCCGAACCCAAGGGCTCCCCTGACCAGATGTTCGACATCCGCGTGGCTGCCACCGACGCCTCCGGTCGCCCCGTCCCGGTTCTGCGCCTCCCCCATGACTCCTTCTATGTGGTCTACTCCATCGACGTGACGCGCCAGCCCCTCGTGGTGACCGTCAGTCCCGTGGTGCCGCTCGGCCACCTCGACATCTACTGAAGGACGTGAGACGCGTGGGCACGAGCCTTCGCGAGACGACGCCCTGACTCGGGAGCACCGACCCATGACCCAGCCCCTTCCGACCCTCGCGAGTGCATTCGCGCTCGCCGTGACACTGCTGGGGTGTCCCGCCTCGGATGCGCCCGCGACCACGGTTGCCGCCGACACCGCCGCCGACACCGCCGCCGACACCAGCCAAGTGCCGGATTCCGTCGACGCCGGCGCTCCGCTCGACGCGCCGGACACGAGCCTCGAGGTCACCGCGGACGTGGCCACCGTGGCCGACGCCGACGCTGACGCCGATAGCGCCGTGGACGTGACGCCGTTCCGCGCGCTCTTTCTCGGCAACAGCTACACGTACGTCAACGACCTTCCCGGCAAGGTCGCGGCCTTTGCGACCAACGGCGGCGCAGTGATCGAGACGGACTCGGTGACGCAGGGCGGCGTGACCCTCTCCGGGCTCGCCTCTTGGTCCAAGGTCACCCAAGCGCTCGACAAAGGCGGCTGGACGCACGTCGTCCTCCAAGGGCAGTCGCTGGAGCCCGTCGACAGCCCCGAGAGCTTCGCGATGGGCGCCAAAGCGCTCGCCGACAAGGTGCCGAAGTCGGCGACGCGCGCGTTCTACACGACGTGGCCGCGCAAGGTGGGCAGCAGCGAGTACCAGAACCCGGTCTTCGGCGGGACCCCCGCAGCGTTTGCGGCCAAGCTGCAGGTGGCCTACCAGGCGGCAGCCGACGCCCATGGCGGCGTGCGGGTCAAGGTCGGCGACGCGTGGATGTCCGCCATTGCAGCCCATCCGGCCATCGACCTCTATCAGGCCGACGGCTCGCATCCCTCTGAGAACGGCACCTACCTTACGGCTTGCGTCTTTGCGGCCACGCTGTTCGCTGTCGAGCCCGCGACCGTCACGTGGCGCCCGGAGGCCGTCACCGAGGGCGACGCGGCCGCCTTGCGCGACATCTGTCGCAAGGTCGTCATGAACGGCCGCTAGCCGGGTCTGTTGCGTCGCGTTGCAGCAGGTCTGGGACGTGAGCGACGCCACGCGCCCGCGCTTCGACCGCTACATCCCGACCCAGGGTTGGGTCTACGACATCGCGACCTCCGGGAACGACGTGTGGCTCCCGACGGGCCGGTACGGCCTCGTTCACGCGACGCTCGACGCGCTCCCGTAGTCCCGCGAGGGGGCTGGACTGGCGGTGGTTCCCCGACTTCTAGCGCTCGCTGTCGAGCATCCGCATCTGCCGCTCGTCGTAGCGGGTGCCTGCGACAGCGGTCGCGGGGACGGCCTCCATACGCACAGCGATGCACGAGACTTCACATCACGGCATCGACAGGCACATCGCCACCGCCGGACACGCCGGAGCCTGTCGCACGCAGCGCGACCAGTCGGGTGTCGGCGGATCACTCGCGCACTCGTCGCGGCACTCGGCCACGGACTTCGGGACGCGCTCAGAGCCCAGCGCGCTGGCGCAGGAGAGGAGCTGCGCGCAGACCGCCGCGCACTCGGTCGTTCGGTCGCTCACCTCGCTCGGACAGACGGGCTCGGGTCCCTCGCACGCGGCCATCGTCGCCATGCAGCAGCTCCCGCCCTCGCGCTTGAGCCGATGGTGGCCAACAGGAGATCCAGGTCGCCGTCGCCGTCGATGTCGCCGGCCGCGGCGCCATTGGCCAACGGGATGTCGTTGAACCCCGACTCGACCGATTCATCGACCAACGTCACCCCGCCGCGATGGCGAACGAGCCGACACGGCCGCTACATCACGGCGAAGAAGAGGTCGAGGTCCCCGTCGTCGTCCATGTCGAACCAGACCGGGGCCGCGGTCGCGACCAGGTTGGGCAGGACCAGCCCAGCGCGCTGCGTGTCGGGCTCGAACGTCCCGTTGCGTCGGTTTCGCAGCAGCACCGGACCGCTGAGGGCGCCGAGCGTGAGATCCGGCCAGCCGTCGACGTCATAGTCGACGGTCGACACGCCGTTGACGCGCTCCACGTCTGGCGGAAAACGTCCAGTGAGGTCGTCGAGCGCCAGCGGTCGCTCCCCATTGAGCGAGCCCGGGGGGGCATCGTCAACGGTGTCCATTCGAGTGGCCTGAGGCGCGCTCTCCTCGCCGCGGCAGCCGCTCGCGGTCCCTGCGGACGTGATTAGGGCGATGGTGCCAATCGCCGCGACCGCGCGACGCCGAACGAGTCGCCACGGCGTTCCGGCATCCGATCTCCTCATTCGCTACACTCGGGCTCTCCCAGGTTGCCGCACACCGTCAGCTTTCCGCCGATGGTCCCGAGCGCGGTGACTAGGGCGGTGACCTGCGCTGCCGGCAGGTTCTTGTTGTCGCGAATGACCACGTCTCCCGTGACGCCGGCGAGGGGCCCGGCGGAGAAGCGGGGGGCGAGATCCAGGGTGGACCCGCGGTAGGTGAAGGAGGTGAGGGTTGCGCCTGGCGGGAGGTCGAACGTCTCGACCGAGCCGACGGCGTAGATGCCGCCGCTCGTCAGCTTGGGGAACGCCGCGCGACCGCCGTGCAGGAGCGCTGGAAACGTCCCGAGGTCCTGAAGCACTGGAAAGGACAAGTACTCGAAGTTCACGCCCTCCACGCCCGGAGGGAAGGCGCCGTTCTGGTAGTCGGGGAGGAACTTGCCCACGGACGTGAGCGCCACGAAGTCGAGGCCGTTGTCCCCGCCGTGAAACAGTGTGAGTGCTCCCGTCACGCGCGTGATGCGGGCGACCAGCGCGGGCTCCAGGTCCGCGGTCGTGGCGTCGCCCTCGATCTCGAGACACGTATCGCTCTCCGGCAGCGCGTTTCCCAAGCCGTCGGTCGGGCTCCCGCCCAAACCGAGGAGCCCCTTGACGACCGTCTTCCCCTCGCAGGCGCGTGCGATCGTTGCGGCAGCGATGGCGCCCGCACCTTCGGGCTCGCAAGTGACGACCACACGATGGAGGTTGACGACGGTCACGTCGACCTTGCCTTGGGTTCCTGTCCCCGCCGCCGTACCGTCGACCGCCACGCCGCAGCTCGTCGCACCTGTCGCGGTCCACGCGAGGGTGACGGTCGCGCCTTTGGCCGCGGTCGTCCCGGGCGGTTCGAGCCGTACCAGCGCTGGCGTGGACATGGCTGAGGTCGCATCGGAGTCGCCGGCCACGTCCTTCGGCTCCACAAGCTCGGTCGTCGCGGGCGTGTCCGAGGCGTCTCCGAGCGCGGTGTCTCCGAGCACGGCGTCTCCGGGCTCGGTGGCGTCGGGACCGAGGTCTGCGCTGGCGAGCTCGCTCGCCTCTCGGGTGTCGGCGCTCGCGTCGCTCGGCGCCAACGGGAGCTCCCGTTGGACGTCGCTTAGCGAGAGCGTCTCAGCGAGAGCTCCTCCGTCCGCCGCCGCCACGTCTCCGGTGGTTGCCACGCCTCCGCTGGTGCCCGTATCGGTCGTGCAGCCCAGAATGAGCCCCGTCGTGATGACTCCTGCCAGTATGGGTGCTCGCATCTGCGCATCTTGCGTGGCCACACGTCGCGACGCAATCGCGCGGAGCGTCGGGCCACGACGGCCTGTGAATGCCCTTCCGGCCGACCTACTTCCAGTCAAATTTGCTGTATATTGTCTGGTTGCACGAACCTTCGCCGCCCTGGGGCGTTCGGGCGACGGTGCCCGCGGCGCTGATCGACAGGACCAGCGAGTCAGCCAAGGGCGCGTCCGTCTTCGGCGGAACGGTCATGGTCACGGTCGTGTCGGTGGCCTTGACTTGCTTGCTGGAGAGCAGCCCGAGGCCGACCACCGGTCCGAACGAGAGGACCGCGACGCTGCACGAGCTCTCGGCCAGCGTGTCGCCCGAGTTCGCGGCGACGCCGTCAAGAGGCGACCAGGCGACCTGCACGGGACGGCTGGCGATGGGGCCCGTCGGCGCGGTGAGCTCCGGGCGCTTGGGGCACCGCATCGTGAGCTCGGTGCTCTGTCCTGCGACGCTGAGCTTCAACACATGGTCTTGGTTGGGGCGCAGCTTCGCCACGATGGAGGCCTCGATCGCCGGCGCCATGGCGACACCTGTGGAGCCGAGATCCGACACCTTGCCAATGGACTCGCCGTTGATCAGCACCTCCGCGGTGGCGCAATCCGCCACGGGGCAACCCTTCCAGCCGAACATGATGGTGAGCGGTCGCTTCTTGAGCTCATCGGGCGCGCTGATGAGGTTGATGTGAACGTCGTTCAAAGAAAATGCGCCGCCCGTCGAGCCCCCGCCGGTGCTGCCATCCGCGCCCGAGCCAGTGCCGGAGCCGGAGTCGCTGCCGGTCCCGGTGCCGCCGGAGTCACTCGGGGGCGGCGTCTCACTGCGACACGAGGCGATGGCCAGCGCTGCCAACAGCACGCTCGGGGACTTCGCGAATCTTGGGTCCATGGCAAATTCTCCGTTCGTTGCTTTACGTTCGTGTCCCCGACTGCGTCGAGGGCCCAAGGCCGTACCTACCATCGATTGGCGGCGCTTCCAGAAGCTCGACGGGGTCGCCACCGCTCGTGCGGGTGGGCGATTCGAGCGCGAAACTTGACGCACCGGGAGGGCGCCGCGACCATCGCGCGGTGACTCGGGTCACGGAGTGAGCGTGCTGATCCCCCGCCGAGATTTCCTCAACCAGCTCTTCGTCGCGCCTTTCCTCGCCAAGCTCATGGCCGGCAGCGCGCGGAGGGTCCCCACGCTGCTTCGCGGCGGGCGCGTCTTCATCGGCCGGTCCCTGCAACCGCGCGACGTGGGCATCAACGAGGCCGGTCGCATCGTGCTCGATGCCACCGAAGGCGATGAGGTCGTGGACGCCACCGGGAAGATCATCAGCCCGGGGTTCATCGACATCCTCGCCGACAACTCCCGCGGCGTCCTGTCGACCTTTCAGAAGTACAAGATCTCCGACGGAGTCTCGACGGCGCTCGAGCTGCATGGAGGTACCGGCAACGCGCGCTGGTACTACGCCGCGTTGGCGCAGCGGCGCCAGCTCGTCAACTACGGCGCCTCGACCAAGCTCATGCTCATCCGTGGCCGCCACTACAGCCTCTCCGGACGCGTGCGGGAGGCGCGCGCCTGCCTCGAGGCCGGTGCCTTGGCGGTGTCGCACAGCATCGAGTATCAGCCGACGCCATTCGAGGAGCTCGTCGCCTACGCGCAGCTCGCCCGCGAGTACGACCGGCCCTTCTTCCTGCACCTGCGACACAGCGACCGGGCGCGAGAGCTCGACGGCGTCACCGAGGCCATCGCCCTCGCGCGACAGACGCGGGCGCGAGTGCACATCTCCCACCTCCACTCCACCGGTGGCACATTTGCCATGGAGAAGGCGCTGGACCTGATTCGCGCCGCGCGAGCCGAGGGGCTCGAGATCACGTGCTGCGTCTACCCGTACTCGCGCTGGGCGACCTACTTGGCGTCGACGCGCTTCGCGCGTGGGTGGCAGGAGCGCTACGGCCTCGACTACGATGACCTGACGGTCGTCGGTACGGGAGAGCGACTCACCGCGGCCAAGTTTGCCAGGTACCGTGGCCGCCATGGGCTCCTGGTCGCCGTCCCCGAGGGCTCGATGCCGCTCGATCGCACGGTCGATCTGGCGCTCAAGGAGGAGTTTTGCCTCGTCGGAAGCGATGGCGGCATCGAGTACGCCCGGCACGCCAATAGCCATCCCCGCGGCGCCGGCTGCTTCGCGACGGCACTCCAGCGGGCGCAACGCACGGGGCTCGGCCTCGAGGCGATGCTGTGGAAGCTGACGGAGGGGCCGTGCGCCTTGCTGCGCCCGAATCTCGACGGGCGGGGTCGCATCGAAGACGGCGCGTGGGCGGATCTGACCGTCTTCGACCCGGCCAAGGTGTCGAGTCCCGCGACCGTCGAGAACCCGAACCAGTACTCTCAGGGGATTGACGCGGTCTACGTCAACGGCAGGATGGCGTACAAGGATCAGCGCTTCATGGAGAGCGCGGGCCGCGCGATCCGCGCCGTCCGCACCAGCACCTGATAACAGCGCCACCGATCGTCATCGCGTCGGACGCTGGCGACGCGCGAACCATGCGCGATAGGCCGCCATCTTCACCTGTTGATCGCGTGGTGCGCGGCGTTTGCACGTCGCGAGCTCGGCCGAGCCCGCGGGTGCACCCCAGCGGACCTCGGGGCAGTCGTTGGGGTTGTACGCGACCTCCAGCGCCTTCTGCCGCGCAATGACGTCGGCGACCGTCAGCGTCTGTGCGCTACCGTCCGAGCGCGTGTAGGCAAACGTGCGACGCGCTGCGTTGGCCGCGATGAGCGCCTCGATGGCGCTGGCTGCTGCCTCGGGGGACGTCCCCGGCGCGAGCTGAAAGCGCTGCGGCTGCCGCCGAACTCGATTGGGAAAGTCCAAGACGACCGTGAGCGCGATCAGCAGGCGCAGGTCGCGCGACGGCGAGGCGTAGTCCTCCCACGGCCCGGCGGTCTGAAAGATCGCGGCGCCCACCGGCATGGTCGCGGTCGCGCGCGGGTTCTTGCGCTTCCACTCCTCGCCATTGTCGACGGCCGACACCCGTCGCTGCACCTCCGCGGTCAACGCGTCCATCAGTGCCACGAGCGCACGCTCGGGTGGACGTACTCCGGGGTTGATGAGCGCGTCCATCGTGTCATAGAAGCCCTGCTTGCCAAGCTTGCCCTGGTCGAGTGAGAAGTCGCCATAGTCCGCGTGGGTCGCGAGCTCCCGGTTGCTCAGCGCCCGAAAGCGGTTCGGTCCCATGGCCCGAATGGGCCGGAAGCGCTTGAAACCTGCGCCGGCGACCGCGCCGTCCTCGGGAAACAGGAACGAGCCTGCCCAGAACCGACGTCGACCGACGGTCTGATCCGGCTGAGCGTCCACGGCAAACAGGATCCCCGGGCGATCCGCCGACGGAGGCACCCACTGGCTCAGCATGAGCACATGACCGTACGGGTCGGCGTAGATGGTCCCCGGGCGCAGGCTCGCCTGCGTCAGCGCCACCGGGTAGTAATCTGAGTGGTCGGTCTCCAGCGCCGTCCTGCCGCTCCCCGAGTGGGCCTCGCGCGCGACCTCTCCGCGCACATAGGTCTCGAACTCCCGAATCGCGGACCGCCGATGATTGGGCAGCCGTATGCCGTTGAGCTCGCCGCACGTCGGCGAGCGGCTCGCGTTGCCACGCGTGCAGGTCCGATAGCCGAACGGGAGTCCGAGCTTCCATGCGAAGTACGCCCGTAGCTCATAGGACAGATCTGCACAGTCGGGCCGGAGCACGAGCCGCGCGTCCTCGTCGAGGCCAAGGTGACCGAAGAGCAGGTTGCGCTTGTCGTCTCGAAGCACGTCATGCAGCGGCCGCCAGCTGACGTCGACGTCTTCGGGCGCAGCGAAGAGGTGCTCGATCCACAGACTGTACAGATTCTCGGTGTCCCGCGCCCAGAGCGCACGCTTCACGCTGGGGAGTCTGACTCCGACGTGCACCGTGCGGCAGGCGATGGCGCGAGGTGCCTGCGTCGTGGCGCTGGCGAGCTCCATGCGCCACGGACCCGCGGTGGCCGTCGTTGTCTCCGCGACGAATCCGAAGGGGCCGACGCCGTAGCGTCGTGGCGTGACCGTCTGTGACCTGCCGTCGGGGGAGGTCGCCACGATGACCGGCGCGCTCTGCGCCCCGTCGCTCGTGACGAGGACTCGGAGGCGCTGCCCCGGCTGCGGTGCGCGCGGCGAGACGAAGATGCGCACGCCGGGGCTGTCCACGCACGCGCCGTCCGAAGCCCGTACGGCGGTTGCCAACAACATCGAGCCCAGCACGGCCGCGACCAGGAGAGCGAGTGCAGCGCGAGGCATGGCGGGACCGTAGCGGCAACGCGACGGCCTCGCAACCGGTCGGGCGTTCGTTCCCGCCGTCACGAGGGGTGCTCGTTCGATGCCGGTCGGGTTGACGTCGGCCAGGCCGCCCACGTACCTTCCGAAAATGCCCATTCCTCGGCACTTCTGCGCCTCCCCTCGATCTGCACGTCGTCTCCTCGGGTGCCTGTGGGTCGCCGCGACGACGGCCTGTGGTCTAGCGTGCAGCTCCGCCGCGCCCGACGTCACCCCGGCACAGGTGGACGGCACTGCCGGTGACGTTGCGGCGGACGCTGCGACGGACGCTGCGACCGTCTCGGATGCGGGCGGTACGTCTGGGGCGGACGCCGACGTGGGACCTGGCATGACCGATACGCTCACCGAGGACGTGACACCGCCGCTTGATTCGGGGCACTCGCCCAACGACGTCGACGCGACGGCTCCACTCGACACGCTCGGGGGCGACGCCGTGGACGCGGCGCCCGAGGTCGAGTCTCTGCTGGATGCGGCCGGTGACCTGTCCGCTCCCGACGCCGACTCGGGCTGTGTGCCCGCCTGCGCCAACAAGGGCTGCGGCGCCGACGGCTGTGGCGGTGCGTGCGGCACGTGCGCGGTGGGGCAGGCCTGTACCGACGCGGGTCAGTGCGTCGCCACCGTTGGCCCCGATAGCTGCGTCGACCACTGCGGCGCGTATGATGCGGCGGCGCCGTGCCAGTGCGACGTCGACTGCGCGACAGAGGGCGACTGCTGCGACGACATCTGCACTGCCTGCCCAGCGCAGGCCCCCGCAGCCTGCATCGCGACGGGGGCGCAGTCGTGCGCGCTGCGCTGTGGCGACCTCGACGTGGCGGACGCCTGCCAGTGCGACGACGCGTGCGTCACGCGCAAAGACTGCTGCGCCGACCGCTGCGCGGTGTGCGCCGACTCCGCCCAGGGCTGCGTCTGCGCTCCCCAGTGCGATGGGAGCGCCTGCCTCGACGACGGCTGCGGCGGCCTGTGCTCCTGTCCGTCCGGGACATCGTGCGGGCCGGACGGAGACTGCATCTCAGACACGTGCGCAGAGCGCGGCTGCGGCGACTATGACGCGGCGGCCGCCTGCCAGTGCGACGCCGAGTGCGTGGCGACGAGCGACTGCTGCGCCGACTTTGCGGCGCTGTGCGCGTGCAAGCCGCAGTGCGACGGCACGGCCTGTGGAGACGACGGCTGCGGCGCCCCCTGCGACTGCGGTCCCGGGACCGCCTGCGGTGCCGATGAGCTCTGCCTCTCCACGTCCTGCGCGGTGCGCGGCTGCGGCACGACCCTCGCGGGCGCGACCTGCCAATGCGACGCCGCCTGTGGCCCGACCGGCGACTGTTGCGTGGACTACGCGGAGACCTGCGGCTGCAAGCCGAACTGTGACGGCAAGAGCTGCGGCGACGACGGCTGCGGAGCGACCTGCGACTGCGCCGCCGGGACCGCGTGCGGAGCCAACGGCGCGTGCGTCTCGACCTCGTGCGTCGTGCGCGGCTGCGCCGACCTCACGGTGGACGCGAGCTGCCAGTGCGACGCGGCGTGCGTCGATCGCGGCGACTGCTGCGCCGACCACGCGACGGCTTGCCCCTGTGTGCCCGCCTGCGACGGCGCGAAGTGCGGCGACGACGGCTGCGGTACAGCCTGCGCGTGCGCCGCCGGCCTGTCTTGCTCGGCAGCCGAGCTCTGCGTCGCGACCACCTGTGCGCTGCGCGGCTGCGGCGACTTCACGAGCGGCGCGAGCTGCCAGTGTGACCCCGAGTGCCTCACGAATGGCGACTGCTGCGCCGACTTCGACGCCACCTGCAAGTGCGCGCTCGCCTGCGGTGGCCTCACGTGCGGAGGCGACGGCTGTGGCGGGACCTGCGCGTGCGCCGCCTCGCTCGACTGCGCGACCGACGGCCTCTGTCGCTCGCAGAGCTGCCTCGACCGCGGCTGTACCGACCTCGCGGCCGGCGCGACCTGTCAATGCGACGCCGAGTGCGTCACGCGCGGCGACTGCTGCGCCGATCACCAGGAGGTGTGCCCATGAGCTCCCAGTCTCGCAATTGGGCGCGGGTGGCGCTCAGTGTCATCGTCGTCAGCGCCGGTCTCACGCCGTCGCTCGCCCGTGCCGAGAGCTGCACGAGCAACGCCGACTGCGCCGACGGCAACGCCTGCACGCAAGACGTCTGCTCGGGAGGCCAGTGCACCCATCCGCACGCCACCGGCGCGTGCAACGACGGGAACGCCTGTACCCGCAGCGATCGGTGCCAGAGCGGGCTCTGCGTCGGGCAGCCCAAGTCGTGCGACGACAAGAACGCGTGCACCACTGAGCTTGGCTGTGACCCGCTCACCGGCTGTCTTCGCGCCAATGTGGTCTGTGACGACCAGAACCCATGCACGGAGAACCTCTGCCGCGCGAAGACCGGTTGCGCCTTTCGGGCCCAGTCCGGCACCTGCTCCGACGGCGACGCGTGCACCCTCGACGATGCGTGCGCTCGCGGTAAGTGCAAAGGCAAGCCCAAGGACTGTGGCGACGGCAACCCGTGCACCGACGACGTGTGCGGCGGCGCCGGGAACTGCACTCATCCGGCCAAGAGCGGTGGATGCGATGATGGGGATGTGTGTACTCAGAACGACACCTGCCAGAACAAGGTCTGCGTGCCCGGCACGCCGAAGCCCTGCAACGACGGTAACTCGTGTACTGCGGACTCGTGCACGCCATTTATGGGCTGCCGCCACGACGCGGCCCCGGGGTCGTGCAACGATGGCAATGTGTGCACTACGAACGACGCCTGCGAGGGCGGTGCATGCGTTGGCGCCTCGCGTGACTGTGACGACGGGGAGCCCTGTACGGACGACGGCTGCGCGCCGGGAACCGGGTGCACGCACGCCGACAACGCCGCGCCTTGCGACGATGGTGACGATTGTACGACCAGCGACGCCTGCGTCGGCGGCGCGTGCGCCGGCACGTTCGCGCTCGACGGCACCCCCTGCGACGACGGCGCGCTGTGTACGCCTCAGTCCAACTGCCAAGGGGGCGTGTGTCGTGGCTTTGCGCCAGGCACCGCGGTCGTGCCATCGATTACGACGGCGCAGCTGGCACTGAGAAGCAAAGACACGGTCGCAGATTATCTCAGTTCGTCGTTTGTAAGCCTTCGAGCGCTGGGTCGGTGGGGGAAGCTGAGTGAGCTTTATCTCTACACCGAGTTTGGCGGTACGGGATCGACAAAGCTCTATGGGCTGGCGACGTCACCTGGTTTCGGGGGATTCGCGGTCGATGAGGTCGCCATCAGCCTGACGCACGGCCTGTACCGCCTCAAGCCTGACTTCACGATTTCCTTGCTCGCGACCATTGCCAACGCCGGATATGTGACCTTCGATCAGGTTGGACTATTCGGTCACCGCCTCATCGTCGTCACCAGGGATCCCGTCTCGCCCACGGTCTGGGCCGTGGATGCCAATGGTACGGCGACGGTCATCGGGTCGCTCGGTCAGGCCCCGGGGAACACGGTGCCGGCTGGGCGTCCGGCGGTCGCCCCGCAGTCGTTCGGGAGCCACGGTGGCCACGTCATTGTCGAGTGGGCGAGTAAGCTCTACGCGATGAACGAGTCGGGCCAGGTGAGCCTGGTCATGACGATGAGCGCCTCTACAGGGTCCGCAAGGACCATGTTTACCATCCCGGATGCACCGTGCGGCGGCGGCGGCATCGACGCTGCCTACGTACGACGACTGCGTAACTATAATCAGCTCGAGTACCGGCCCGCGCGCGACTTCGCGGACCTCGGCGGACGCATCCTCGTCGTCAGAGGTGGCGGCCTCTCGCTCGCGGTGCTCGAGGCTCAGGGCGCGTCCATCGCTCTCCGGTCGCTCGGGATCCAGAGCGGGGACCTCTACGGTGACTATGCGGCGTTCACCGTCCACGGCGGCTGCGCGAGCTCCGACGCGATCGTCTGTCAGCCACTGAATGCCTGCTACCAATCTGGCGTCTGTGACCCGGGAACAGGTGTGTGCCAGACCACGGCTCTGGGCGATGGCTCTGGCTGCGACGATGGCAACCCGTGCACTACTGGCGAGACGTGTTCTGGCGGCGTATGTGGGCAGGGCGTCACGAACGTCTGTGGCACGGACCCCTGTCTGAGTTACTCCTGCTTGTCCAACAAGGGCGGCTGTCAAACTCCGACGTACCGTCCCGACGGCCTGTCATGCGTCGATGGTGACGGCTGTACCATCACGTCGCACTGTCAGCAGGGGCAGTGTGTGGTAAATCTTCCACGCGTGTGCACCGCGGCGGACGAGTGCCACACTGCCGGCAGTTGCACGAACGGCGCGTGCCAGCTTGGGCCTGCCATCGTCTGCGACGATCAGGACCCGTGCACGGCCGACTCCTGCAACCCTGCGACCGGCTGTGTGTTCACGCCGAGCTGCTCGTGCGTCGACGGCATCAAGAACCAGGGCGAGCTCGACGTCGACTGTGGTGGCCCCTGCGGTGCCTGCCAGCTCGGAAGCCTGGTGAGCCCGGCCACGAGCTGTCGCGCGATCCTCGCGTCGGGCTCCGCGAAAGGAGACGGCGTCTACTGGCTGAAAGAAGGAGACGGCGCGCCCTACTCCGTCTACTGCGACATGACGACCGATGGGGGAGGGTGGACCTCGGTCTTCATCGGCAAGAACGGCAGCGCCAACTTCGTCGAGAGCCTGGATGCGGGCTCCTACACTGGCACGCAGACCGATCCCTTGAGTTCGTTCGTCCGTCGCATGCCGGCGGCCGCGGCCCAGGGGGAGTTCGAGATGGCCTTCACCTGTGGATCCACCAAGGTCGCTTTCGCGGTCACCAACGCCGCACGCGCCCACCTCACGAACGGCGCCGCTGCCGGCTGGATTGCGCTGCCCAACCCGAGGGTGCTCGAGGGCTCCGTCGCCCTGCCGCCGAACACGCTCTGGACCGGCACTGCCAGTGAGTCCGGCTTCATTCTCAGCCAAGGTCAGCTTGCCGGGAACAAGGTCTTCGCGTCGTCTTCCACTAAGGCCAACTACAACTCCTGCAACGGCGTTCTGGACACGACCTCCGTCGTCCGGTGGTACTACCGTGAGCCGGCTTCGGAGTCTCCCAAGAACCTCAGCTCGCAGGCGAAGCCCACGTGTCGCAGGATTCAGGAGGCGGGCCTTGCCGCCGGGAGCGGGCTCTACTGGCTGGGCGACGGCGTCGCAGCGCCCGCGCTGACGTATTGCGACATGACGACCGCCGGGGGCGGCTGGACCCGGCTCATCACGACGCGCAACGGGTCATTGAACGCCCCGGCGCAACTCGACGCGGCCGACTTCGCCGAGACCTGCCCCGATCCAGCGACGCGCTGTCTTCGGCGGGCGCCGCCGGTCGTCGACGAGCGCGCCACCGAGGTGCTCGTCAGCTGTGGCGCCGCGAGCGTCGTGTTCCCGATGACCGAGGCCGTGCGCCAGTGGGCTCAGACCGGCACGCGGTCCGACTGGGTGCCCATCTCCGCGACCGTCGTCCAGGGCGAGGTCGCGCTGCTCCCGACGATGTTCTTTACCGGCAATGCAACGACTCGCAGCTTCATTCTCAGCAAGGACAAGTCTGCGTCGAGCTATGTCTTCGCGTCGGGTTCCAGCAGCGGGGGGAGCTGGGACTACTGCAACGGCGTTGCTGACCAGAGCAGCACGCTGACGTTGGCCTTCCGCGAATCGGCGACACCGGTCGCGCTGAACACGGCCGCTGGCGCGCTCGCGAGCTGCCGCGCGATCCGCGACGCTGGCAGCGCGCTCGGCGATGGCGTCTATTGGATTCAACCCGCGCCGGGCACCGTGGTTCAGGCCTACTGTGACATGACCACCGATGGTGGCGGCTGGACTGCGCTCGTCTCGCATCAGAACGGCAGCCAGGGCGCGTTCGGGCACCTCGATACGGACCTGTACACCGAACGCTGCGCCGACCCCGCAGGTCGGTGTCTGCGGCGGGCGCCTACGTCGCTGAAGCAAGGCCTCGTGGATCTCGCCGTCTCGTGTGGCAGCGCCATGGTGCGCTTTCCGCTGACTAACCGGGTGCGCGACTGGCTCGAGCTCGGAACGACCGCGGGCCTTGTGCCCGTGACGGCGACCGCTATCGCAGGCACGGTCGGGAAGCTGCCCAATCGGCTGTGGACGGGGGACGTCACGGTTCCGAGCTACGCGCTGTCCCAGAACGGCAATGGTGGCATCTACACGTTCGCGTCGAGTCAAGGCAACACCGGCTTCGATTTCTGCAATGGCGTCAGCGATCGCGTCTCCTTCGCCCGCATCTACTATCGCGAGCGACCCATCGCCGCTCCGCTCAACGACGCCGGCACGACTGCACGAACCTGCCGCGAGCTGCTCGACGCCGGAGCCGCGACCACGAGCGGCACGTATTGGATCCGTCCCGATCCGCTCGCTGCGCCCCTTCAGGTTGCGTGCGACATGACGACCGACGGCGGCGGCTGGACCCGACTCCTGGCGGGGCGGAACGGCAGCGAGTCGATCGGCGATCACTTCGACGCCGGGCTCTATGCCGGTACGTGCAGCGATCCCGCCACCAACTGCGTCCGCCGCGCCCCGGCCCTTCTCGGCGACTCTGCCGCGGAGATCGGCGTCTCGTGTGGCAACGCCATGGTCCGTTTTCCGCTCGGTACGGCCGTGCGCGAGTGGCTCACGACCGGCAAGGCGGCCGGCTGGGTCCCGGTCACAGCGACCACCATCGCGGGCACCGTCAGCCTCCTCCCGAATCGGCTGTTTACGGGGGATGTCGCCACTGCGAGCTTCGCGCTCACCCAAAATCAGTTCAGCGGTATCTATACGTTTGCGTCCTCAATGAAAGAGGCGAGCTTCGATCACTGCGTCGGCGTCTTCGACCGAGACTCGCTCCATGGCCTCTACTTTCGAGAGGCCGCCGCCGTCGCGCCAAAGAACCTGCCCACGTCGCCCTACGCTTCGTGCCGCGCGATCCTCGACGCAGGCGCCTCGCTTGGCAGCGGCGCCTATTGGCTCAGCGACCCAGGCGGCGCCACCGTGGCGTCGTGCGACATGACGACCGACGGCGGGGGCTGGACCTTCCTCTTCCGGGGACGGAACGGGTCTCCCGATCGTTTCGACCACTTCGACGCGCCACAGTACCAGGGGCTCTGTCCCCACGCCGAGACGCGCTGCCTCCGCCGTGGCGGCATACCAATGACTGGGTCGACTGGCGACCTCCTGGTCAGCTGCGGCAGTGCGAGCGTGAGCTTCCCGATGTCGCGACCCGTCGAACAGTTGTTGGCAGCGGGCGTGTCGTCAAAGTGGGTCCCCGTGGCCTCGACGGTGCTGTCGGGCACCGTGAGCCAGGTCCCTGACTCGCTCTGGACTGGCGACGGCGCGAGCCCGAGCTTCGCGCTGGCCAAGTCGAGCTTCAGCGGTATCTACACCTTCGCGTCGACGCTCTCCGACGCCGCCTACGACTTCTGCAACGGTGTCACCAGCGTCGAGGCGATGGCTGGCCTGGCCTACCGCGAGCGGGCCACCCTCAGCGCGATCGGCGCCCCAGCGGACGCCAAGGCCTCATGCTTGGCGCACCTCCAGGCCGGCGCGACGCAAGACGGGGTGTACTGGCTCAGCGACGGTCAACAGACGCCGTATGAGGCGTACTGCAACATGACGGACGGGGGTGGTGGCTGGACCCGGATCTTCGCCGGCCGAAATGGAGGCATGTTCGACTTCGACCACTTCGACAGCGGCCGTCACGCCGGAGACTGCCCCGATCCCGTCACTCGCTGCGTGCGTCGTATCCCAATCCCGCTGGGCGCGCAGCCCGCAACGGAGAACGCGCTGGCCGTCGAGTGTGGCAGCGCCATGATCACGCTCCCGCTCATCCCAGCGGTCGCCGCCTACTTCGGCCAGGGGACGCCGGGCGATTGGGTGAACATCAGCAGCACGGTCGTCAAGGGGACGGTCGCGTCCGTCCCCAACACGGTCTTCCTCGGAACGGCCACCCACACGGGGCCGATCTTTGCGCTGAGCAAGAACCCATTGGCCAGCACGTTTGCGAGCGCCTATTCGAACAACGCCTGGAAGGACGGGACCGCCGCTTACGTCGGAGCGAGTTTCGACTACTGCAATGGGCAGAACGACCAGTACAAGGGCAGCCGACTGGCGATCTACGTGAGGTAGCGTCACCCGCAGCGCGATGAACGACCCTAGCGTCGTCGAACGGCGATGACGGTCCTCCCAAGCGCCCAGCCAGCGGCGGCGAGCAGCACGAGCGGCAGGACGTGCCCCGTGAGCAGGTGCGCCGGGTGGGCGACCGGGCACCACAGATCGACGAGCGACCACGCGCAAGCACCTGCGGCGACACCAAGGGCGAGACCGAGCGCCTCGGGGTGGACGGGGTCACTGCGCCGCCGCGAGAAGGCGAATGCCGCAAGCGGCGTAACGCCCATCGCCAGACTCAAGCCCAAGCAGCGGAGGCCCGGTCGGCCCGGCCACCACTCGACGAGTTCGAAGCGCGTGCTCCAACCGAGCTTCCAGGCGAAGAGCATCGCCGGAATCGTGAGCGACAGTGCGACTAGACGCCACGTCGATCGACCGAGCATCGATCGCCCGCGCCCGAAGGCCCCCCAGACCGCCGCGAGCGCCAGTACGATGGCGCCGGCTGCCGTCGTCGCGAACAGCAGGGTCGGTCGAGGTCCAGGGCGGACGCCGCCCGCGATGGCAAACACAGTCAGCAAGCCACCGAAGCCGAGGAACAGCACGATCATCGACTGCCGCGCCACCTCACCTCGCGTGGGCGCACGTTCACGTTGCGCCTCCTGGAGGACGCGCGAGCGCAGGTCGGAAGGCGGCGAGAAGGGGTTCTCCATCGATTCAGGTACGCCGGGGTGCGGGGCGAGTTTCGGCGCGTTCGTCGATAATGACGCGGAGCGCCTCGTACGCCCGGTGTGCGCGCAGCTTTACGGCGGTCTCCGTCGTTCCAAGAACCGCTGCCGCTTCGCAGAGCGACAGGCCGTCCTGCTTGAGCAGCTCGAAGGCGACGCGCTGATTCTCCGGCAGCTTGGCCAGAGTCTCGCGCAGTCGCCCCGCCAGCTCGACCGCCCGGAGTTGCGCCTCCGGACCGGCGTCGTCGGCGACGGCCGCGAGCAGCGCGGTATCGTCCTGGCAGCAGGGGACCTCACGGCGATCGCGCCGATACGTGTCGATGATGAGCCGCCGAGCGATGGCGAGAACCCACGGCAGCACCGAGGCGCCGGCGATGAAGCTGCCTCGGCCGCGATGGAGCTGAAGGAGCGTCTGTTGCACGAGGTCCTCCGCGCTACTGGGACTCCCGGTCCGGCGGAGCACGTAGCCGTACAGCCGAGGCGCCAGCGCGTCGTACAGCTGGCCAAAGGCGGCGTCGTCACCGGCGGCGTATCGCTCCATCGCCGAGTCGGCCTCGATGTCGGTGAAAGCGCGTGCGTTCAAGGATCACACGGTAGCATGGTGTCACCGGAACGTCACGATAAAAGCCTTTATCTAGTAACGTTGCTTAGGCCCTGCGATCGCATGTTGACCTGCACGTGCTGTCATGTTTCCGTCGGGACGTTCGTTCTTTGATAGCGGGCTGAGCCCCAAGGTGCCCCGTCCGTCAATCGACTCCTCCGCACACGCTCCCGCTGGTTCGTCGTCGCTGTCGTTGTATCCGCTACTGGCCTTCGGGCGTCGTCACGGCAGTCACCCATCCAACGACCGGCCTGGACGTCATCACTGGTCCGTACGTGAACGCCTCCTTCAAACCGTGAGCCGCAGCGGGTGCGGGAGCCACGACATCTCGCGGTCCCGCGACACGATCCCACGGCATGTCGTGGGATCCCGAGCCCCCGGCACAGCCAAGTGCTTGCGATCGTGGCACACCGCGGCGTAGCGCATCGGGCACAGCGCGTGCACCCATTGGGCGGGGAACCAGCCACCGAGGGGCTGCGACAAAGGAGACGTAGGCAATGCTTCGACTCGTGCTCGTTGATGACCACCCTATCGTTCGTGCCGGCCTGCGGAACGTCCTCGGTGAGATCCCCGGGCTGACCGTCGTCGGCGAGGCCGGCGCGGCCGACCAGGCCGTGGAGGTGACCGCGCGGACGGCGGCGGACGTGGTCGTGCTCGACGATTCCCTGCCAGACGCCGACGTCCCGAGCGTCATCCGCCGGCTCAAGGCTCGGAGTCCGGAGGTCCGCGTTCTGGTGCTGACGGTCCACGACGGCGCTCACCACGTCGCGCGCGCGCTCGACGCTGGCGCCCACGGCGCGGTGATGAAGTCGGGCCCCGTGAGCACCATCGTCGAGGCGGTGCAGCGCATCCAGGCCGGAGACGTGTTCGTGACCCCAGGTGTCGTTAAGAGCCTGCTTGGCCTCATCCACGGGCGCCGCGGCGAGCGGACTGGGGTCGACCGGCTCTCGCCCAAGGAGTACGACGTCCTCCACGCGCTGGCCTCCGGCAAGTCATTGAAGGAGTGCGCCGCGCAGCTCGACGTCGCCGTCAGTACCGCCTCGACCTATCGCTCGCGGCTCATGGAGAAGCTCGGGTTGCGCACGACGGCCGACATCATTCGCTACGGTCTCGATACGCAGCTCGTCGCCTGACCACCTGCCCGACGGGAAGGTCCGGTGTTTGACACCGATGCGTGGCCTTGAGTAGCGTTTGCGGCCAGCGGGCTCGGGACTCGCGGCAACGATCAACGCGCACGACCTGAAAGGGCCACCTGATGACGACCAGCCGACGCCTTCGTCGCGACGCCAACGCGGCGCTCGTCCTGTTCGCCTCGAGTGTCCTTGCGCTCGGCGCCTGCAGCGCGACGCCAAGCGGCGACGGTGCTGGTGGCACCAGCGACACGGCTGCCACCGGAGGCACGAGCGCCGACGGGGGCGCGACGGGCGTCGCATCGAACGACCTCATCACGCTCCCGGATGCGCCGACCGACGCCGCCGTTGCCGGGGACGCCAACCTACCTTCGCCAGACACGACGGGCGGAGGGTCGGGCGACACCAACGTCGGCGAGGACGGCCTCGTCTCGGCCGACACGCCGCAGGCGACCGATCTGGCCTCGGGAGAGCTCCCCTGGTCACTCGATACGACGGGGTCACCCGATACGACCGGCACGGTCATCGCGACGTGCTCAGAGCTCATCGCTTGCACCAATACCTGCGTCGGTGGGAGCGATTCCGGCGCGTGCTTCGACGCCTGCGGTGACAAGGCGCTCCCCGCGGCCAAGGTCCAATACAATGCCATTGTCATGTGTATCGACAAGGCCTGCCCGGACGCCACCGGCACCTGCCTCACCGCAGCCCAGGAGCCGGGTGGCGCGTGTTACGCGCTGCTCAAGGCGTGTGAGGGACAGCCGCTGTCCGGCTGCGGCGAGTGCTACACCGGCACGCTCTGCGGCGCTGACCCGGCGAACGTGACCTGGTGTCAGGCCGCCGATTGCGGCGCAATCACCTTCCAAGGCACCTGCTTTGGCGCAACGAACGACAAGGTCGTCTACTGCGGCGCAGACGGCAAGCTCACGTCCATCGACTGCGCGGTCGTCCATCCCGGCGGCGCCCAGTACACCGCCTGTGCTGAGATACCTACCGGCAAGGGCGGAACGCTGAATCGCTGTGCGTGTGTGCCCAAGTGTGGCCCGCTCAGCTGCGGCGACGACGGCTGCGGCGGCACGTGCGCGGCCTGTAGCGCGGGCTATGACTGCAAGGCCGGCGAATGCGTCAAGTGCGTGCCGCAGTGCAACGGCAACAAGTGCGGGCCCGATGGCTGCGGCGGCGATTGCGGCGTCTGCACTGGCGCTCAAGAGTCGTGCTCGAACGGCCAGTGCGTCTGCGCCCCGAAGTGCGACGCCGGGTCCTGTGGCTCCGACGGCTGCGGCGCGAAGTGCAGCTGCAAGTCCGGCGAGACATGTACGAATGACAAGTGCGCTCCGACCGATCCTTGCGTGGCTGCGCCCGATGGTTGTGCGTGCCTCATCGGCAAGTGTCAGCCGAGCCCGGCGGCAGCGATCTGCACCGGCGTCTCCAAGGCGTGTCAGTATGCAATCGCGAACGATTACAAGGCCAACGGCTGCAAGACGTGTAACTCCATCGCGTTTCCGGGGCTCAAAGCGCTCTGCACCGATTCCGCCTGCTCTGGCGATCTAGCCAACGTCAAGCTCACCGCGCCCACCATCTGCGACCCGAAGTGCTTCTGTACGCCCAACTGCACCAACAAGACCTGCGGTGACGACGGGTGTGGCGGGACCTGCGGGAGTCCCTGCACGGCCGGCAAGTCGTGTGACGCGGGCAAGTGCGTCGACTCGTGCTCGCTGACGAAGGGCCGCCCGCTGTTTTGCGCGTGCAGTGACAAGGGCCAGTGCAACTCCAACGCCTGCGCCGAGGTCAACGGCAAGTCCATCTGCTCGCACCTCTGCACGAAGGACTCCGACTGCGAGGCCGGCAGCGGCTGCAAGTTCTCGGTCACCATTCCCGGCGTCGGGACCTACAAGTACTGCACGCCCTGAGGTCGAACCGCCCGCATTCTTTTCTGAGTTCGCGACGTACGACCGTTGTGTCTCTTGCGCTGCTGGGGTGCAGCCACGCCATGCTTGCCTGCGCAACGGCTGAGCCTCAGCCGTTCGTGGCACCAAGCGGCGCCGAGACGACCACCGGTCCCGTGCCTCCCGCGGCGCCTGACCTCCTCTTCGTCGACATCACGACGTGGTCGGGCCTGAGCGGGCTGACGGCGCCGGTCGGTGTCGCGCTGACCGATCTCGACCGCGACGGCGCCCCAGATCTGGTCGTTGGACTCGAGCGCGAGACACAGCTCTTCATGAACCTCGGTGACGGACGCTTCAAGCACACGCGCACGCTGAGTCACGCCGATCTCGTCGGCACCGCGCCGTATGTCCTGGATCTCGATGGCGACGGTCGCCGCGACCTGCTGCTCATCGGCGAACGGCACGCGCGTGTCGTGCTCGCCGGACCGCTGGGCCTCTCAGAATCTACAGCGATGATCGAGCTGCCGACGCTGACCGGAATTGGGTCGATCGCGACCTTCGGCGACTTCCGCGGGCGAGGGACCTTCGACCTGGTCGTCGGCATGATCGCGGGCGCTCCGGCGGGCGGCGACACCGAGCCGGATTTCGACTGCGCCACGATCGGAGGCGACGGGGGGGGACGGTCGACCGAGAAAGAGGAGCTCGCTTCGTCCATGGTGCTCGAGTTTGCCAATGGCGCGTTTGCGGACCTCACGGCTGAGTCCGGTGTCGACACGCACGCGCTGCGCACTCAGGCACTTGCGACGGTCGACCTCGACGGGGATGGCCACCTCGACCTGCTCGTGGGCTCGGAGTCCAAGGAGCTCGACCAGATCTGGCTCAACGACGGCCAGGGGCACTTCAAGGAGAGTAGCGCCGCGCTGGGGATTGACCGCAAGACGTCCGCGATGGGCTTTCAAGCGATGGACGTCGATGGGGACCTCGACCTGGATCTCTTCGTGTCCGACGATCAGGCCAAGGGCGGCGGCATCCTCTATGTGCGCGGCGATGACGGGCGCTATCGGGAGGAGGCCAACGCGCGCGGGCTGGGAGACACCGAGAGCCTGACGACGTGGGGCTTTGCATTCGAGGACTTCGATCTCGATGGCGACCTCGACGCGTTCCTCGCCAACGGACTGCCCTTTTATGGATGCTCGGGTGGCGCGCAGCCCAAGTCGTACTACGACGGCACGCCCGAGGGGCACTTCACGCGCGTGACGGGCGCTCCGGGCACCGCGCTCGACATCTTGGCCGGCTCCCGCGGCGCGGCGTTCGGAGACATCGACGGTGACGGGGATCTCGACGTCGTCGTCGCCAACGAGGACGGCCCGCTCCACGTCCTGCGCAACGAGCTCGGGCGCGGCCATTGGCTCAAGCTCGACCTCAGACACCCACAGCTCGACCCGCCGGTCGGTGCGATCGTCACCATCACGGTCGGCGAGCGGAAGCAGCGCCGGTGGGTGCAAGGGACCGCAAGCTATGGCGGCTCGTCGTCCGCGGAGGTCCACTTCGGACTGGGCGCGGCGGAGATGGTCGACGAGGTGCTCGTTCGTTGGCCCCACGGTCAAGTCCAGACCGTGACGAAGCTCCACGCCAATCGGACGCATCGCATCGAGTTCAAACCAGATTAGACTCCGGAGCAAGGCACTGTGCCTATTTGCCACCGGCGTGCTCTCGCCCGCCTCTGCGGCGATTGATCACAAGCTTGACAGAAGTGTCCCGGTCGCGCGACTGACGGCTGGGAGCGAGCCAAAGTCGGCGATCCAGTCGAGGAGTGGGGTCCGCACGAGACCTCGGAAGAACCTGCCCAGCCAGAAGCCAGGCAGGAACGTCCCCCGGCAGCGCTCGATATAGCGCCGGTAGGCCGCAGCCTCGGCGTGTCCACGTACTGCGATGTCATAGATCGCCTCTGCGGCGAACACTCCAGAGCGCATGGCGTGGTAGATCCCTTCGCCGGTCGCGGGGTGTGTCATGCGACCGGCCTCACCGACGACGATTCGGCCCGGCGAAGTCAGATCCCGTATCGCGTACGTGTACACGATAGGGTGCCCCCGCCAGTCCCGGACCGGTCTCGCGCCGCGAAGTCGATCGGCGTAGTTGGCGTCCAGGAAGCGCATGAAGAGGTCGCGTGGGTTGAGGCGCAGCGCATCGTCCTCGTAGGTGATCCCGATGTTGACGCGGTCTTCCGTCTCCGGGAACAACCATCCATAGTACGGCGACAGCATGGGATCGAACACCATCTCCGCGGTGTGCGCTGCGTACGGGACGTGACTCCACCAGCCCATCAGCGTGTGAATCGTTCGGCGCGGCGACTGGTCAATGACGAGTCGAGAATGCGCGCCATTGGCAATGACGACGGTCTCGGCTCGAACGACGCGCCCGTCGCGCCCCCGAACCCCGATCCACCGGTCTCCTTCGAGCAGCGGCTCCACTGCGTGAAAGTGGGGTACGAACTTTACACCGCGACCGATTGCGGCAGTGAGCATCACCTCGTCCAGGTCGCGCCGCCGGCAGATGAGCGCTTGCTCGTGGTCGCCCGACGAGAGCACCAGCTCGCGCCGGCCGGGTGTCACGAGTCGCATCCCGTGTATCGGGTAGGACATTGGCCGGATGCGCTCGTAGAGACCCAGCTCACGCAGCACCTCGACGCTGCGATGAGACAGTCCGCTGCCGCACGTTTTGTCACGCGGGAAGTCGAAGGCGTCGAGCAGCAGGACATCGCTGAAGCCGAGCCGAGCGAGCCGCAGGGCTGTCGCCGTACCCGACGGCCCCGCGCCAACGATCGCTACGGTCGCCCGAGCTTCCGTTGACGCGTGTCGACCGTCGGGTTCGGTTTGCATGCCGCACCTCAGGCGGAGCGGATCGCGATGCGACGCGCTTCCGAACGGGCCGACGGCGCCTTCTGCATCGTCACGTTCAAGACGCCGTTCTTGAAGACCGCCGACATCTTCTCCGTGTCCACCTCCGTCGGCAAGGCGAAGCTGCGCTCGAAGCGACCTTCATAGCGCTCCGTCATGTGCCAGTCCTCGCCGTCCTCCTTGTGCTTGCCTTTGCGCTCACCGCGGATGTTCAGCACGTCCTTGTGAACGCTGACGTTGAGATCCTTCTCGTCGAAGCCCGGCAGGTCGACCGCAATGCGAATCTCCTTGTCGTTCTCCACGACGTCCATTGCGGGAAGGTACGCGTCGGGCATGCCGCCAAACGGCTCAGCCGAGCGGAAGAAGGTGTCGAGCAGCTGGCCGAGGTCCTGTTGCAGCGCCGAGACTGGGCGCATCGGCGCCAGCAGCGGCCGACTCAGGAAGGGGTTCCATCGTTGCATCTTCATAAGTTCTCCTTGCCGGGGCCACTGACCTGGCCCGCGGGAATCTATCTGCGCTGCTTCGCAGGCATCCGCCGTGCCACATAGACGTAGCGTACGCGTAACCGCCGGCCCGCTCGATTCGAGTTCGAACCCACCGGGAGCGGGGTGTTCAATCCCACCACCGTGCCCCATCGACGAGGAGCGGCGTCCCACCCGTCTGTCGGTCCATGGGTCGGCGCGCAGCCGAGCCCAAGGTGCGCTAGCATCGCGGCGTGAGCACGACCGCCCAACCTGCCTCACCCGCCCTCTATGACGCGATCCCGACGCGACCGTGGCTCGAACGGCTTCCGCGCCTGATGGTCGTCGCCGTGACCGGCGCACTCGTGGCGCTGTGGTCGCGTCTGCCCGAGCGCTGGGTCGTTCACTGGGGACCCGACGGACAACCGGATGGCACCGCGGAGCGCACGCTCGGTGGCGTCGTCGGACCGGTCCTCGTCGCCGTCGTCCTCCGCGCTGTCGTTGGCACCG